>Ga0181417_1000031_pt1 | contig 42162 bp, 43 predicted proteins | sample 40SPOviralmetaG_FD_130142 | JGI IMG/M metagenome (GOLD analysis project Ga0181417, IMG submission 130142) | Marine viral communities from the oligotrophic San Pedro Time Series (SPOT) site, San Pedro Channel, CA, USA - 40 SPOT_SRF_2013-02-13 | ecosystem: Environmental > Aquatic > Marine > Strait...
CTATTATTGTTATTAAACTGTATTACTCCTGTCTGCGTAACTGCTGTTAAATAATCTGTTTGTTCCTCGACTGGAGAAAATCTTAGGTAAAAAATACCATCAGTTTTTTCGATTGCACCTCCATCGGCTGTGTTTCGGATACCTACTACCGAAAGTGAGTCCACACCTGATGCTGTTGCACCTGAAGAAAAAGATCCAAAACCTGACAAATTTGTATCATTTAAATAGATTTGTTCGAGCCTAGTTCTAGCCCCAACCGTTTGATTTATAGCGTGTTCGGCTTGTTTTTCTACAAAGTATAAATTAGTAACCTCTAGCCCTAGCGAATTAGCGTTATGTGCAATTGCCCGATCCTGAGTATGACCATATACAACTATATTATTTAGTCGATTGCCATTGCCATTATCATTAATTACGTTATCCCAACGATCATTTCCTGATCCAGCAGAACCACTACGACACACTACTCCGTTAATAATATTGCCTGACGTTCCAGCCCCTAGATTAATAAAACTCGAACTGGAGAAACAAGATGTGAGCTTTATCTGATTAATGTTTGTTATTAATCCATTGCTCACAGAACCACTTGCACCTAAAACTCTAGTGCCAGAAGTCTGAAACGCATTGTCAGACCTACAACCAATTTCAAAATTTAAATTATCTATAATTGGATTAGCTGCACCCGATCCTAAATTGACAGATACACCATAGGTAAAATCGTAAAAATCATAAACAACCATGTCAGGACTGTTTGAGTAGATAGATCCCCTTGAGGTGCTTATACTAGGAGTTGTCGTTGCTGCTTTATAACAAGTAATTACAACTTTTTCAAACTGTGGACTACTCGTTGCAGACGCATTAATAACGTGCTGATTGCCAACTAATTGCGTATCAATCCAAAGATTGCTATGACTGCCAGCAGATGCAGAGTTACTTAAATTAAAACAGGCAGAGGTTGTTTCTGAAGTTTTTATTCCTACATTCGCCAAAGAGGGGGCTTGAATCTGATTTGGTAGCTGGAATATTTGATCGTCAGTCGAAACAAATGCACTGTTTGTAAGTTCTACTTTTTTAGCTGCTGTGCCTTGGAAAAAGAAACTGCCAGACCAAACGCATTTGTCCATCTTAATCTGCCCAGAATTACTGTAATCCCAAGCAAAAGCAGAAGAGGTAAAACTAGCTCCCACAGTAAAGAAAATATTGGGCATATATACAGCTTGTCCGACAGGTACTGCTCGCTTAAATGTAACTGTATTTGCTGACGTATCGTGCTGAAATACATTCCCTCCAAACTCATGGTCTGTTGCGTTTGTGTAACCTCCTGAGTCTACTGATAGTGCTAAACGAGGTATGCTAGTTCCATTCCTCAATGTGTCAGTTCCATTAATCCAGAGAAACCCAATATCAGGTAAAGATTGCGTTCCTACACCGTTAGGTCCCTGAGCAAGAGGCACATTAAAAACTTGTCCAGCTACTCCAGTTCCAGTGCCTAGCGTAATCCACTCACCCTCTACGGTTGCAACACCAGCAGCTTCAAATCGGAATTGTGGATTTCCACCTGTGCTTCCTAATGCTACAACTATAGGAGTAGTTGTTGAGGTATTTTTGACTAAACACTCTCCAAAAGTTAAACAGCGGATATAACGCAAATCTACTGTAGATTGATCTATCGTTAATTTAGCACCATCCGTAATCAGTATTAATTCGTTATCCGAGTAACCTCCGCTAATTGCTGAGTAGGTAGAGTCTGTCGATATAGTTGCCATTACGTATAAGCCTTTGTAAAACTGATGACATAATTGTCGCTGTCGTACGTCCAAGCTTTTGTCAGAGTTTTAGTGTTTATTTCGTCTGTCAAAACAGAGGCAGTCATATAGTTATCACTGTTATATGTGTAAGTCTTAGTAAAAAGCTTTGTTGCTTTTGCGGAGGTATCCCAAACATCGATCTGTGTCTTATACTTGTCTGAGTTATAAGTAACCTCTCCATACTGAGTTGTATACGCAGCAATAAAAGCATCATTAATGTCATCTCGAATATTACCATCTGTATCAGAAATTGTGCTACTTACTGTTAGCACTGCCATAGTTGCACTGCCATCTACAGATAAATCGTTTACAGTTAAACTATCTCCAACCTTTAAATCTCCACTTATGGTCCCATCTTGGCCCAATTGAAAATCTTTACTAATGATAAGATTAGCATTTATGTAAACATCTCCATTAAACTCTGATGTTTCAGATACCCTCAGACCTCTTCTTAAAGTAGCATCTCTAATTACATCTAAAGCCCCATCAATCCGAGCATCATTTGAAATATCTAAATCGTTACCAACACTTAAATCATTATTTACACTTAAATCACCATCTGGAGACTCTTCAACCAAGCGATAAATTCTTCCATTCTTAACGTATGCAAGATCCCTATTATCGTTAATTAAGTAAATATCTTTTTCGTCAATAGATTCTAAGCTATTGCTTTGCGTAAATTCTAGCTTATTAAAAAAGATACTCATTAAATATTGTTTTAATTAGAGGGCCAGCTTTCGATAAACGGTTGAGCATACTTGAAAATGATTTGCCCTGTAAATAAGGCTCCAAAACTAAAAATAAACCATCGTTCATGTTTGTTAATCTTGGTGTTTTGTTTTTCGTTAGCGTCAGACAAGTCTTTTACCTTATCTTGTAAGTCTGAAATTTCTTTCATTTTTAATTTCCAGTCAGTCACGGCAGGACTTTCGTTGTAACGGCCCACGAATTCTTGATGAGATTTAGCTACTCCCCGAAGTGATTCATGGATATTTGTTAGGCTTTCGTTGATTATTGTTTTTGTGTTTTCAGATATGATTTTGAGTTCTCCGTAATTTTTCTCTAGTGCGGATACTGCTCTAACACAATCAGACTGACCTTTTTCAAGCTCACCTATTACGTTTTGTAGATTAGCAGAAACAGAGTGTCTGTCTTGACGCATCTGTAAAAACTTCTCATCAAGCAATTTCTCAATATCTTTGTTTTCCATATCATTTACCTCTAAAAAAAGCAGTCATCACAAAAATCTCAAACATCAAACAGGTGTAAACTACTCCTCCTGAGTTGATCGCCAGTACGGCTTTTCCCAAATCGGAGGACCAAGATGTAGAGTAAAAGAGGAGGTTGACATCGGTCCTGTGTGCATGCTCCGGGAGAAAGATTCGGAACTCTGCGTAGGGGAAGAGGAGACAGGTGACTGCTGTGGTTGCGAAGAGGAGGCACATGACGTTAGCAATAAAATTAGCAGTGTGCACATAGTCAGGGTTATCAATAGGTAACCCGCATTCTCTTCCAGATATTTTCTGATTAATAGCTTCATTTCTTTTCTTCTTAGATTCGATAATTGCGTTAAGGATAGTAAAAACTATGCGGACAACTAGACCACCTCCTGCTGCTCCTGCCAATGGTCCTAGTAGTTCGGTCATACTGCATAGCCTGCACTTTCTCTGCTGTAATCTATGAGTTTTTGTTGTTCTTGTGATGTCAACAATTTGTCAAACACATATACATCTCCCAATTCTCCGTTCCATTCGTTGGTATGTCCACCAATCCTAAAAGGTGATGTGCTATTAAATACTCCTGTTGTATGAGGATCTAATTGTTCAACTCCAATTTCGTTGCCCCCAATATCCCACATTCTAAACCCAATTTGCACACCGTTTTCGTGCCAACCAAATCCAAAATACCATTCTCCAGCAACAATAGGTTTATCAGTGATAGCTGTGTTAGATTGGGTAGAACCATCATGAGAAACAGCAAACTGTATGCCTGCACCTGAAGAACCGATTCTAATGCCAAATGATCGAGAACCAGTAGACCCCCACACACCGATGGGAAAGCGAAATTGAGTCAATTCATCCTGCTTGAACCAACAACCGATTGCGAAATCACCTGTAAAATTAAAAGGTTCTGGGTCGAGATCTAGCTCGCCATCTTTAAACGATCCTTTACTACCAAATCCGTTTTCGACATAGGTTGCTGCATCTGCAATTGTTGTTTGCACAACATCAAACCCACTTGCTGAACGATCAGTCCATTTAGTCACTTCGTCACTACCAGCAGCAGCACCTTCAATGTGCCCTAAGGCTGCGTTTGAACTGTCGATAGATACTTCGGTAAGATCTAGGCTAGTCTCTCTCGCGGGTCCAACTGTAGGAGAACCGTTGACAGTTAAATGGTTTGTGCCATGACTATCCTTACCAAGATCCGCTGAGTTCTCAAAGTCATACCAAGCTACAAGGTTCGCTGTTGAGCCTGTGTAGTCGGAGTAAATAGCATCTTTCCCTATAGCATGAATAACATCAACCTCACCAGTGGAACCGTTTCTTGTTATTACATCATCAAATACTGCAACAGAGTAAATGCCACCATCGCTCCATAACCCGCTTCCGTTATTATACCCACTTACACTAAAAGGTATTGCAGTTGATAATCCTGATAAAGTGCCTGTTGTAGCTATATCAATTAGAGTTTCCTCTATCCCGTTTATGTAGAATTTTACACTACTCAAGCCATTATTTAAACCGTCATACGAAAAAGCCCAAGAAATAATACCTGTAGGAACTGTTGTTGTTTTCGCATCTATTTTATTACCACTGCCATCAGCAATAAAAATTCGAAAGCCCTGCAATGAATTGTCACGCTGAATCGCAAAACCTTCTGTGCCATATTTACTAACTAAAACTCTAATTCCTGCTACGGTACTATCAACCCACCCCGATATACTGAATGGTGTTGATTCAGAAAAGGAGTTCAGTATAGAGGAATTAGTTAAATACCCTGACTTAAAATACTGAATCCTAGCATCCTTAACACCTCCTACCAAATCTGATTCAGTAATACTAACAGGAGTCAAATTATTAGACCCATGTGAATCTCGTCCGATTAATTCTAAGTTCTGTTCGTTAAAAGAATAATCAGATACTAAATTGTCGGTGTGTAGCGTTCTTGCTGGTGCTACTATTCCACCGTTGTAAAGGGTTGTAAACTCTCCACTTGTCAACTCATCACTATAAATAGCCATTTCATCAAGTGTCATATCACTACCACTATATACAGACTCTAAACCTGCTATAGCGAAATCTTCAGTTGTCGTTGTTGAATTACTAGATAAATTATCAACTAAAGTTGTTAAAGACTCAGCAACACCATTAATATAAAAAGTAAAACCGCTCCCAAGTCCTGTACCGTCATAACTTAATCCAATATGATACCAAGTATTATCAAGCATATCTGTCGAACCATGTACAAAAATCCTATTAGATGTACTAGCACCAAATCGAGCTTCTAAAACTCGGCTACCACCTCTATCACCACTAAATAAGATCCATCCACTTGTTGTGCTGTTATTGTATTTTCCTGCAAACTTTCCACCATCCGAACTACCTGTATTAAACTTAATCCAACCTGCAACGCTCCAAGGATCGTTATAATTAAAATTAAAATCAGATGGATTAGTTTTACTTAAATAATCAGTACCTGAGACAACACTCACAGCGTGACTCTCACCATGATAATCTCTACCAAAGTTCTGGATCGTGTTGAAATCATACCAAGCTGCGATGCTTGAGTAATACGACTCTGTCCCGACTAGGTCCTTGTGATGGACTCCGTTTCCAGAGTTGTAAAGTGCGGTAATCTCTGAACTGCTAAGTGCTTTGTTGAAAAAGGTAACTTGATCTACATTAAAATCAGGCTCTAAAGTACCTTGAGTACAACCAATTCTAAATTGGGATGGACAGTTAATTCCTGATGGTGGTGAATTTGTTATAGTTGTTAATGATTCACCAACTCCATTAATAAAGATATTTAATCCACCGATTGTATTAGTTCCATCGTAACTAACTGCAATATTATACCAAGTATTATTTGCTAAAGTAGTTGAACCCTCAACATATAAACGATCACTTCCGTTTTTAGTTATTATCCATCTAACTTTATTATCTGCTGTATGAAAAACTTCATACCCTTCAACAGTTCCAAAATCTAAATTACTAATTAAGACTTTAATTCCTGATAAATTGTCAAACTTTACCCAACAATTAATAGAAAATGCATCTGTTTCAGACTTATTAAAAGATGTATCTGTGCTTTCTAATAAGTCACCACTTGTACTAGTAATATATACAGCAAACTTACTCTTAGCGTATGCCTCTAAGCTATCGCCCCAAAAGACAGGGTTTAATGCTGCAACCTCTTGAGCTTTTGTAAGGATCAATGACCCTATTCTTCTTACGCTTGATACAAGTGATCCAATATTAAACATTAGACTGCTACTGAATTAACGGTCGTGTCTTGTGTGCCGATTGATGTTGTAGCAATTATCTCAATAGCTGTATTGGTATCCCCGGTGAACCCCTGCCTTGGACAGAGTTGCACAGTTCCATTACCAGCTTTAAGGTTTGCCACCAATAAAGTGTTTGATCCTGAATAAATACTTACTCGAACATCGTCTGTTACTGAAACAAACATATCCCTAATCTGTGCCTTTAGTCCAGAACCTGGAGCAGCAGCTAATACTTGAGCAGCTCCAACAGCAGCACCTTTTAAGTTTGTAACCGTTGACGTTGAAGCTGGGCCATTATCAAGTTCAGTGATTGGTTCTGCATTTCCACCTGTCTTGATTGCTTGTAGCCTTGATAATACTGATGCAAGAGTTGTTTCAGTGGATACTTTAGTATTTAAGGATGTCAAGGTTGTGTCGTTATTGCTTAAAACATTATTGATCTTCCTTAATGAACCTTTTTGACCATCATCAATATGAGCAGTTGTCTCTTCTAAAAATCGGTTGTCATTATAATTAGACATTTTAATTCTCCCTTTATATTAAAATGGGGTTACTAAATAAACAGTAACCCCACTCATTGTGATTAACTGATGAGAGAGAACCAAAATTTGGATCAAAATCTCTCTCATCGTATGCCTTGGATTAACTAATTTAATTAAACTAGCTGATTTTATAGAGTAATGATACACCCATTTCTGGACGTATTGGCTTGGCTGCGAGTTGCCAGTCTGCTCTAAAGTAACCTTTATTTCCTTGATCGTTTGATCCTTTAAAGGTTCTGTTGTTTATCCAGTCAATTTCTGCTGTGTAGTTGATCGCATCAAATCCAGCTTTGTGATAACGAGTAGTATCAATCACTCTACAGTGACACTCGTAAATCTCTCTTGGGAGGATTGTTGCAACTTCATATACAGCACTTCCACCACTTGAAGTAGTTGGTTTGTAAGCTGGATTAGGAGCATTTTTAGTTCCTTCAGTTGCAGCGATATTGATGGATGGGTAAATAAATTGCCCGGCAGCATCCAAACGAATTGGGAATGAATCTTTATTAGGAACAAACCCATTAACTGAGTGATTGATTCCTCTTGAAGTAAAGTTCTGAACTGGGTCCCAATACTTAACTGTTTCACGGAGATCCGTATCACTAGCAAAAAGCTTTCTCATGATTTCTGGACCCACGCAAAGAGGATAAATATCTTCACCTAATGCTTTACCTACAGCAAAAGAGTTTGCACCTCTACGTTCTAGTTCATCGTAACCATATTTCAATGATCCCCAATCTAGTTCGTTGGTTGGCAAATCAGTTGTCATCACTCTGAATTTATTTCCACTCGCTGGAGTAGTTGTAAATGCTGTGTTGACTGTTGCTGTTTTACTAGATCCTACATAATCAGTAATTGATTTGCTCTCAATAATTGCACCTGTAGTTTCATTGATGATATGAACTTCTCTTCCGTTGTAAGCATCGTCTGATGAGGATGCAGAAGAGTCCAAAATGACTTCAGTTGAAGAAGCACCAGACTGAGAAGGAAGAACACTTGCTCTTGCAACTAAGATGGAGTCATAGTTCTCATTGCTGTTTTCAAATTGCTTAATAGATCCTGCACCATCTTGAATCCACTTGTTATCAACCATAGAAATATTATGGATACGATACCAGTCTGCCATTCTGCGAATTGCATATTGAGTCAAGCCTTCTTCGACATTGCGAATTACCTCTTTAGCTTGATAAGAAAATTCAAGGTCAGTCAAACAGACAACTGGGGATTCCCAAGCATCTACTTTTAAACCGTAGTTTCTGGTGTCTTGTCCAGAATTAACCTCTGTTGCTGTAACTTCACAACTTGATCCTGTTCCGCTTGATAATGCAAGAGCACTCAAATCTGTTGGATAACTTGTTGGTAGCGTGTGACGCAAATTAATAACAGTAGGATTTAAACCCTCTTTGTTATCAAACATTGACTTAGGTATTAATCCAGCAAATGGATTAGTCTGCCAATAGTGATCGTATTGTTTTTTAGTAAATTTGTCTCTTAAAGTAAGAAATAGTTTAGTTAAGTCTTCGGGTGAAGCCATTGGATTGTCCTCCTAAATTGTTAAAAGTTAAGTTTTAGGAGGTCGCTAACCCTCTCATATAGCAAGTTCTAGTATGATTTACTGTCCCTCGGTGGCTAACCCTCGGAGATATAGCCGTATATGAAAATTAGACTTACTGGAGCTACCAATAAATTAAGCTATCTAAAATATATGTTTAACATTGCGTGTTACGCAAGTAAAAAGTGTTATTTACCCATAGATTTGATCTATTAACTGATTCGTAGATAGATCTTTACTCTTTGTTCCAGCTTGTCCAACACTAGACCTGGTGGTTGGTTTATTAGATTTTAAGTTTTTTAATTGATTTGTAACTTGTCCTAGTAAACCGACAACTTGTTGATATTCTTGTTCCATTCTTGGAGCACTATGGTTTACAAAAAAATCATAATTAGCTGCCTTAAATGCAACTTCGCTCATCTTTCGGTCATCGAGTGGATCAAATACATATTTTTCAGCGTCCGATCTAATGCTTTCTATACCAGTATTATATGCCTCAATCTCTTTAATCTGATCATCACTTGCATTACTACTTGCCTCCAGCTTTTGCAGAGGTAAATTTTCTTCACTTGTTATTTCATCGTAAAGCGAGTCAAATGCTTGTTTTGTTCGGACGATAGACTCATTCCTATAGGACTCATTTATTTGATCTGCATTTTCGAGCATTGATTCTTTTTGAACCTTCAAATCAAAGTATGACTGCATACCATCTAAGAACTTTTGTTGTTTGAGCTTTGGTAGATTATCGACAATTTCATCGATACTACTGTCCATTTCGCTCTCTTCCATCCGTTCCAACTTTCTCAAATCTAGCCCTTCATCGACTTTTTTAATCTGTTGGTTTAGAGATTCTGACAATTCTATTATTGGATTTTCTATCTTATTAATAAAGTCAGGGTGATTCTGAAAGTCCGCTTTTTTAAGTTTAGCAGAAAGTTCTTCGTTTTGCTTTCTTAATTTATCGACTTCCGCATTACCACTCTGTGCCTGTGGAGATTCTTTGAGCTTTTTAACTTCTTTCTCTAAGGCTACTTTTTCACTCTTTAACCGTTTCCAGTTTAACTTACCTTTATCGTCTAAGTATTCTAAGTGAGGATCATTGTCTATCTCTTCACTTTGCTCTTGAGGTTCTTCAACTGCTTTTTCTTCTTTATTTTCTGATTCACTACCCTCATTTAATATAGATAAAGCTTCTTGAATAGGATCGATCTCTTCTGCCTCTTCGGACTCTGCATTGCTAGAATCTACCTCTTGCTCAACATTCTCAACTTCTCTTGGTTCTTCAACTGGGGTTTCTTTTTCTGTATTCGAGAATACATCCTCAATTAAACTTCCAACACTGTCATTAGACGTTAAAACATCACTCTCAACTGCACTTGCATCACTCATCATTAACCTTTTTTATGTATTTTCGACTCGTCCCTCATCTGGAAAGTCATCTCTTATTGATTCTCTTGTTTTGTTTTTTTGGATCTCTAGTATGCCTAGAAAAACTCCTTTAAACATTTCCCAACCCTGCAATTGATGAAACCTATTATTCACTACTGCTTGAGACATTTCTGGAGATGTTATATTTAAACCACTTTCAGCAATCAAAACACTTGGCTTGTGCTCCTCTGCCATAGATAAAACTTTATTAAATATTGGATCAGCGTATAGTACCCGGATCTTTTGCTTTTCTTGAACTGTTAATTTCTTCATAGATTATTGTTGTGGTTGAACTTGCTGTGCTTGTGCTTGCTTGGCTAGATTAGCCATTATTGCTGTCGCTGTGTTAGCTACCCCTTGATATGCCCTAAACAATTGTTGATAGGCCTGTTCTTTCATCTTGTCTTGCTTTAAAAACTCAAAGTGCTGCTCTAAGTGAGGAACAATGTTCTGGATCATTGCAACTTGGTTCTCTTGAATCTGTCCAGTCTCTTGATATTGCTGTGACAACATCATCATTGGTTGTAAATGAGAAGTAATGTGAGCCTCGTGATCATGTCTTTGGTCCACATTAAAAGGTTGCCCACTTGCCATGTGCATATTCTCCATCAATGCCTTGTTTGTTGCATCTATATCGTATGGAGTCTCAGGAGGAAGCATTGCCTTACTCACTGCATCTGCTCCCAAGCGGTTAGCAACATAGTTTTCTAAGAAATACCGTTGATTCATTCCAGGTAGTGTAGACATTTCTAGCATTTCTCTGTATAGAGCACCCCTAAGAACACTGTTTGCCATACTACTTGAAGCTCCAGAGGTAACTCCGACTTCTATATCATGAAAAATCTCCTCTGGCATACCCTGATCCATGCATCGTTTCTTAAACTTCTTGGCATCCTCATTGTCATTACCTTTAATCCTTAGTCTTCTAAAAGATTCTTTAAATATCGACTCCCCTAATTGACTGAGAAACAAACTTGAGTTGGCTTGACTGACTTGAGCCTCCATTTCTGCAAGGATTTCCGCTTGCTTTGCTGTATTACTTTGGGCAACTTGATCTCTTTGCTGTTTGTATTGATAATTATTCTCTGAATTATTGTAAGCGAGGAACTGCATTACATCCATAGCCCCTTTTGCACTAGGATATGTAGTGATTTGTCTTAATCCTTTAGGGAATACGTTGATTGCACCAAAATTCTCTATTACTGCACCCTCAAGAGTAGAATCATCCTGCCTTTCAAAGTTCATTCCCAAGCTCATATTGGTAGAATCCATAAGCAGAGACTTCATTCTGTTGCTCAACATAGAAAATCCATGATTTCTTATCCCAAATCCTTTAACTCCGTGGATCTGATTGTTGCCAACCTCCCAATACATAGTCCCAACAACTTGATCAAAGTTTTCAAACTCATCTTTTTTCTCATAAAGAAACTCATCGTCTTTATTTTCGCTTCCACCCTTCTCAGTAAAGATAAAACGTGAGATTTTTCCGTTGTGTTCTTTAACAAATAGATGAACAACTTCAACTCTATGACTTTGTTCAGAAACACCTAGGTCATTATTGCGTATCTCGTCCTGTAATTTTACCCAATCATCGTTTTTAATGTGAGTATTGTGACTCTTATAGGCACTAAGTATTGCTTTCTTTACATTATTTGTGTTCCAACCTAAGTATTCACTGTTTTTTGTCTGTTTTTCAGAGGATATTTTGTAAAATAAATCACAAACAGTCATCTCTTGGGTAACCATACAGTAAACCCACTTTTGAGAACTTAACGGTGTCCTCTTTGGAAACAAAATGTCGTTATTAGAAACTACTTCCCATCTTGGATCTTCATTGTCTTGCCATTGACAGAATCCGGGACCATGAGTGATGTATTCATTTGTCAATCCTCGGAACTGAATGATGTAATCCATTCCCCAATCTCGCAGAAATTTATCAAATCCATCTTGAAATATCTTTGCCAGCTTCTCTTTCTCCTGTGTCTCCTCATCGATTTCACAAGAAATTTTGTTGGGAACATTGTTTGCCATATCCCAGTAAGGTTGAACTGCTCGATCTCTAGCACTCTCGGCATCTCTAAAATTTACGTTAGTCCTCCAGCCCTCACCTCGCTCAGACAACTTACCCGGATCATAAGGAAGTCCCCCATCTAATTGATTCCTTACTCTTGAACGAACTTTTCTTCTTTGCTCGTCATTCCTATAGCACTCTTCGTAAATAGTCCTTGCAGTAGAAGCATCTTTAATTCTCAGTGGATCTGCTTCTTCTAGTTCTTCGTCAGTTATTGTTTCCTTTTTCATATCATGAGTTTTGCGTGTTACGCACTATTATTTAAATATTGACAACTTACTTTTTTTTGCAAACTAAATTTCACTTCTGCCAACACCATTCTGGATATTTAAAGTTCTTTCCCTCATTGCTTTTCTTAACAACCTCCATCGGAACATTTGTTTTTGCTTGAAGACTACAACCACATATTCCGCAAATATCTAAACCTTCTCTTGGACTTCCTTTCTTTAAAACCAAATCATTTACAACTTTCATGAACTTATTACACAAACAACTCTTAGCTGGTCTATTGAATGGACAACCTCTACAAATCTCAGCCCTTATTCCTGCCTCGTTGGGATCTGCAAATTCTCCCCCCATCTCCATAAATTTTAATAAGCTCTTACTAGCACTCTCAATGTTTGAAAGTTTAAGATTAAAGCCTTGGTCCTTGTAAACATCCCCCTCTCCAACACATCCATCCCCATCTAACCTCATACAGATTTGAGTCTCGATGTCGCTTGTTACACTTTCTAAATCACTAGGTTCAATCTCTTTGTATTTTCTATGAGCAGAAACCTTTACCGCAAGCTTTTCTAAACTGGTATTGTCATCAATCCACAATCCAGTCTCTTTCTGCTTATACTTCCAACCTCCAGGAGGTGTAGCATTTCGCTTATTCAGTTTATACTCTCGACTCACTCTTACTTCTTTCCTCTCCAACCTACTCTAAAATCACGAGTCATAAATTCTTCAAGAATATCCTCCATCTCCATCAGATGATCATCCTCCACATCCATAAATAATCCACCGTCATTATTGAAATAAAGTTTGAGACCATACTTATCAATGATCTTCATCAATCCCTTATCCCTAGTAATGTCATCCATCATAAAGACTGGACTCTGAACATCTCTTAAAATCCTGTATTTAGTCATCGATCTTTAACTTCCATCCTTGATTCTTATAATCCTCAATCACTTTCTTTAATGTCCTCACTTCTCTCTCACACGCATACAACTTACCAAGAACAACTCCCAACTCAGACTCAAAAAAACGATTCTGTTTTCTCAACTCCATACACTCACGCATTATATTGAATATCTTTAATAATTTCATCTTAACTAACCTTTTAACCATAATCTCCACTACTAAACATAGAATCCTCTAGGTATAACTCATTAGCCTTTTTGGCCCTATCCCTAAAAGCTCTCTTTGCATCAATCAAATTCCCATCCTCATCCTCACTCTTCCCTAAGTCATTCTGGAAACCACTAAAAATTCCTAACCTAGCAAACAACTCAGCAAACAGACAAAAAGCATCTCCAAAGTCAGGACTCCTACCCAATCTCTTCTTTAACTCCTTCTTGCTCTCAATCACTCTCTTATGACCCCTCAAAGTATATCTCCTAGATCCCATGTCTTCTATCGTCTTCTCATCCAATGCACTCAATCCATGCACCTGACCACTCAATATCCAATATGCAGCACGGAACCATAACTCATCAGTAAACCACTGAAACAAATCATTACATGGGGTCTCATCTGTAGACAATAAAGGTCGATCTGTAGCAGCACCATAAAAGTCACAACCATGAACCTCATGACTCCACTCACTACTCAACAATGCCCACAATGAACGTCCATTCCCAGTCCTATCCATTATCATATGCTTTGCCTCAACTCCAAACTCCTCGCATATCTCAATGATCTCCTTCGCCATGCTCATATCCTTTGTCATCGGCCTACCAGCTTTGTGATCAAATCTCTGAGTTCCCAAAACATCAATACTCTCAACTCCATTCACATGGACTACACCTTCTCTGTCTTTACCAAATTCCAATATCTGCAATGCACAATCATCTGCCTCATATGCCGGGTCCAACATAGCTATCCTCTTCGGCTCATAATCAAACTCGTAAACTTCTTCACTCTTCTTCAATGCATCCAAATTAAAAACACGATTCACTAAACCCTCTGGAGGAAAAAACCCACGAATATACATCCAATATTCCAATGTCCCCTCCTTAACACTCTTGATGTAATCCCCCTTCGGCTGAAATGGTAATAAATCCTCCTTATACTTCTCCTCAGTAATCTCACCCCTCTCAAGCTTATTAAATATCACCATATTATGGCACTTATAAGCATCCAAATGTAAACAGATATTCCCATCCCCTGTCTCCCAAAATAAATCATCAACACTCACAGTGCTCCAACCACCTGTAGGTTCACACTTCTTCCCAAATTGACTTAACTGATCCACTGGATTTGCTAACCTAGCCCCCCTATAGCCCAAACCACCATCATCCGCAGACATAGCATTTACCTCCGCTACAAAATACTCAGGGCACTTCTCCTCAACCTCCTGAGACTCATCCGCTATCACCCTCCTCCACTCAGCGTGCTTACCCTGTATCCTCCCTTTTGCATCTTTAGTATTACTAACTGCAAATCCATCTATTTGGAATCGTTCTAAATTCCTGTTCTCAGCGTCACTCTTACTAGAATCCCATAGATGCTTGATCTTCGCCTCGTTACTCGTTGATACAATCTTATAAGGACACTGGAAACTTGCTGTCCCTATCGCTGTCATCAAATCACTCCACATCCGATCCTTTAAACCACCAAATGTAACCGTGCAGATACTCGTCCATGTATTTAAAGGATTTGCACAGTAATCCAAATACAATATATGTGCCAATGTATACGTCTTGCTCGCCCTAGTATGACCTATAACATTCGTTACCTTATAACGACACCATGCATCAATCTGTAACTCCACCCATGTATGCCACCTAAAATTTGGCCAAGTTAAATCAAAAGCCCTCTTAAAATGATCCACTGGACGATTGCCATCCAAACCTCCATGCCTATAAGCATACAACTCTATACTCAATAAACTCTGCTCTGCTGGCCAATACTGACCATATACCTCGTGCCACTTACCCATCTCGGCCCTTTAAAATAACATCAGTTGTCTTAACTCTTGGTTTAGTTAAGTAATAAATATAAATATGTTTACCATTGGTTTGTATATATTTAGCTAAACCTGTTTTTAATTTAGCTTTTAATCTTAATGCAAAAGGTTTTAATTTTTTAATTTTATATTTATCTACATAATAATTTCTTATAGATTTATCATGAAAAGTTTTTCCTGCATCATCTTGAATTAATTTACGTTTAGCAGTTAAACCAGAATAAATAAAATTTGAAGCTTTATAAATAGTCCCTTTATGATTATAAAATGTATCTGCATAAGATACTATTACCTTGATATTAGTATTCTTTTTAAGCCACTTTAAAGTAGCTCCAATAAAATAACTTTCAGTATTCTTAGGTGTTAAATCAATACACGCTAATCTTCTTAATTCAATTACATCCTCATAGTTTTGAGAATACTTTTTCCAGACATTAGCCATACCTAAATGTCCATAAATCATAGCTCCAATTAAAGTATCTTTATAAAATAAACCAAAGCAAAAAGATACGTTTAACCCATTAGTAGATTGAGAGTAATGCCATTTTTCAATAATGGTTGAAGCTTCTTGAATCGTTATTCGTTTAATTTTAAATTCTTTAACGGATACTTTAGTAACATCTAGTTCAGTTTTTATCTCGGCCTTTATGTGTGGGGAATTTGTGCTGAGGGTGTTATTATATATATCAGGTTTCAAAACTGGGGGGTGGGGGGACAGGTGGGGGGTGGTCATGATCGCTTGCTTGCTCCTCTCCTAGTCTTCTTTTTGGCTCGTTTCTTTGCTCGTTTGACAGTCTTCTTTGCAGGCTTCGGACTATGCTGACCCGACCCGATTCCAGTATCTATAGGGGTTCCGAGCTTGTCATAGAGTTCTGGTTGCCCTTTAGTTGCCTTTTCCCTAGCAATCTCCTGCAATTCGGTTACATCCTCAACCTCGATGATCCCCGGCATCCCATCGACCTTTCTGACAGGCTTGTAATCATTTGATACCAGGATAACGTTGATCGCTTTCCCTTGCTGCTCGGCCTGTATTCCGTTTACAGCCTCATTATAGCCGTGTAGATCTTTGAGGGTCCCGACAATCCCTTTTGCAGCCTGGACGCTCGCATTGGTCCTAAATGGATCCCCTCCTGCTATCTCCGTGTCAACCTGGTCCCAGATATTTAACCCGGCTTTTTTAGCTCTGTCTTCCATTTTTTTAAGCCAGGTCTCGTTATTAGCAATCTCAGCGTTAACTTGATCGGTCATAATGCCCTCGATTTTAGCCCGGTCAAGCTGTGCCTGTTTGGCCTGTCTTGCCTCTGTTCTCATTTTAGACCATTGGTTCCGGATGACTAACTGATTGACAGTCCCAATGGCTAAATCACAGACTCCCGAGATCACAGTATTTGCAACTCCCAGCATATACATCTCCCGGATATACGGTTTCATCGCAAAAGTTATGGTCCTTTTAGGTTTGCCTGCCATTTGTCTCTTGATCTCCTTAATCTTGCGATCTATCGAGTCCGGGATAGGATTTTCTCCCCTCAAAATCTTGGTTGGCCTGCTTGTTGCGTTGGTAACTATATCCTTGCGACTTTCCCTCTGTCTGGAGGGTTTAGTGTCTAGTTGTGATACGGTCGGCATAGTATTATCATTATTAGTCAACTATGTGACTGTCAATTATTAACACGCAATAACAGATTTAATGACTGTTGTCTTGCTGTAATCACGTCATTCAGTCGGCTTGTGGCCTCAGTCATTTGTTGGCTCGGAGGTAACCGAGGTAGTGAGTTGTTTCGCTTGTGGATAAGCGAATTTTAAAAAGTAAAAAATGGGTGTCAAGCTTATTATTGCGTGTTGTTATGCAATTCGTTCATAGATAATTTGCAAAACTTTTGATATTTCAGGTCATGCTAAAATAAAAAAAATATTTAATTTTTAAATAGTTGTTTATTAGTAGTTTGTCTCTTTTTGTAGTTGATCTCCAAAAGGACCATAGAGAATTATTTTATAGATCGTGGCAAAGTCCAGGTTCATGTTCTCAATGTTCTCAAGGATGCCTTGGAAGACCTGGAGGAAACAGAATAATATTATGCCATAGCCTTTACCCGAACTTTTAAAATTAATCGGGTAAAGGTTTTTTTTACATTGTTATCAAAGTTTTTCGAGCTGTTGTATCAATTTAAATATAGAGTCAGATCCTTCGGTTAAGGAGTTGCCACCAGCATTTAATAAATGCCATTTTTTATTTTTCCATCCTAAATGCCATCCTAGTGTTATCTGTAACTCTAACTCTCTACAACCGTAAACAAAAACAGTTTGAGTATTTTTTTTACCTTCCTGATATCCTGTAAGATACACTGAATCTAAATTTGATAATTCATCCTCAGTCATACCTCCTCCTCCCAATAATCGTCAGGTGTCTCAAGGGGATCGGGGTTCCAAAATCTTCTATCAGGAGGAAACTCTCGCCTCAGATCGTCTACATCTACATTGTTAAACCAGTGAGGCATCTGCTCAATCTGGTCTTTTAAGTCTTGTCTCATTTCCTCGTGCATAATTAGCAAATTACAGCATATCCATAAACCTGAGCATTTCCAAAAACTTGAGCATTTTCATAAACCCAACAATCACCTTCTTGGCTCAAGTTAGATTCTGATTCTATAAAACCGCCTAAGTCGCCTTTTTTTACATTAGCAAAATCTTTAATTGCTCTAATTTGAGTTAGATGTCCTCTTTTATTTGTTGTTAGTTCGTATTTCATATTTTCGTCATTCATTTTGTCCCCCATTTTCTGATTGTTTTAGTTTCAAGTGATCTAATATTTTTAATTAAGTACCCCATTTTTTTTATATCGGTTTTAAGATTGTGGATTGTTTCAATCGATGTAGTCCCAGGCTCAATATATATATCAAGCGATATCGTTGATTGTCTTTTTCTTTTATAAGCCATTTTATTGATACGTTTTAGTTGGTCCGAAAAATGTGGACCAGTGATTTACTGCTTTAGGTCCGTTCCTGCATTTTCTCTGGAGGATAAGGTGATCATATTCAGGCCCGGTGTACTCTCCCTCTTTTTGACTTGATCCAGATCGACTTTTTTCTGGTCGGCATAAGAACAAACAGCGAGTTGCATCTTGTTCAATAGCTCCAGATTCGCGGAAGTCTGACAGTTTCGGTAATCTCCCATCCTTTTCAACCTCACGGCCTAATTGGCAGAGGACAATGACCGGGATCTCGGTTGAGATTGTAAACTCTCGCAGGGTCCGAGATATAAGTGCAATTTCTCTTTCTCTGCTGTAACTTTTATCGCTCTGAATGAGTTGCAAATAGTCTATTATTACGCAATCAATCGCATTCTGTAGATTTTTGATCGTAGCATCCTGGATGATTGCATTAAGGGATCTGACAGAGTCCTCAATAATAAGATTGTTTGATATTTTCTGATCGATTGCTTTGACATAATCGTCCATGTTTTGTGCAAAATCAAAAAAAGCTTGAAGAGGTTTTTGCGTAATCTGGACAACAATATTTTGGACCATTTCATCGACAGGGGTTTCGAGGCTGTAAAGGACTATTCTCTTACCTTTTTGAGCGTTATGAATTGCTAGTTGACTGACAAAACTGGTCTTTCCAATTGATGGTCTTGCTCCAATTGCGACAAACTCAGCAGTTTTTATCGCCTGGAACCGTTCGTTCATTGCTTTGATTGGCCAAAACAACTTATCAATTGCAAATTTTTTCGGGTCCTCGTGATAATTTTCGAGAGTTTTAATTTGTTTTTTGTGGATCTCCAGTAGCGTGTGGTTGCGTGTGGTTTTCTCACATTTCTTTAAAGTCTCAAAAAAGGTGCTAGAAATCGTTTCCTTAGTGGTATTAGTGTATTCACTCTCAAGGATAATTTGAATGGATTTTAGACCCCCTGAGAGTGCTAATTTCTCATAATTTAATTCTATGACCTGCTTAGCATTGTCAAAATGGAATGAAGTCTCAATATTTTCGGTGATTTTATTGGTCAGTTTCCAATCGTTTAGATGAGATCCAAGGCTAATTTCGTCAACAACCTCGCCATTTCGGAGGAGAGTTGTCATCGCTGTGAATGCTGTTCTATGGTCTGGAACCGTGAAATGCATAGCGGTAAGGTCCTTAATGCCTCTGTGCAGACAGTCATCGTCAAGAAGCATAGATGCTAAAAGTATCCGTTCATGCTCGTTAATTTTGAGTTCGGTCACAGTGCGAGCCTCTCAATTTCGCTTGATTCAGATGTTATTGCTTTTTGGGATGGGAAAAATTTTCCCGCTTTCCAGCTTCTAATCGTGCTTTTCCAGCATAAGATCGGTTTGTTTCCATTCGTCCATCCATTGCCTTGCCATTTGTGCCACAACCATTCTGCGTCAGAAGATGCTAGATTTTTCTCAGTCACGAATTGAGCAAGTTGTTCAAAATTCTCAGGTTTCTTTTTATCTAATTTTTCTTTTATATTTTCATTACCATTAACATCTACATTAACATTAACATCTTCATTAGGTTTTGCTTTGGTTTTACCTTGGTTACGTTTTGGTTTTACTTTGGTTTTAGGTCTACCTCCCTTCATGCCATTTGCATACCGTTTGTTATTGGCATCAATGTTTGGTTTTATAAGGGTTAGCAGTGCATTAACCAATGGTTCCGTTTTGGTTACGTTTTGGTTTAGTGCTAACTCACAAATTGCAGTAAATAAATCTGCTTTTTGTTCTTTATTTAAGGGTAAACTTGCCTCATAAAAACTCCTATAAAATATAAAACTATCTCTTGTTATTTTTGTCATATTTTATTTCTTAGTCATCAATACGGAACCTCATCAAAATCCTCAGTGCTCTCAACTGATTCAATTTTTGCTTGATGGACTGGGACCTCTTTTAACGCTCCCACAACCCTTATAAAAACACCACGAATCCCGGTAAAATACTTGCCTTGCCATTCTCTTGTTGAAGCATAACCCTTGACCTCCACGGTGTCCCCTTTAGATACTCTCGACCGTAGATTTTCACTCTTAAAATCAAATGCCATAAGAAGAGGATATTTTCCTGTCGTGTCGGCAACTACTATTTTTTTATATCCCTTACTTTCAGTTATTTGAAGAGCTTGACCCTTGATTGATACTGAGTTATTCGTTTCTATTTTTTCGTTCATAATATTATTTCTATTAAAATTATAATTGTCCCCATTATTGAGGCCCCGATTGCTACACCCATCGCTAGGTATCTAGCTCTTGTTCGATTATTTGAATTGAGAGTTAGATTTTCACGTTCCATTTTCTCTATAACTTCTCGTATATGTTTCATCGATTTTTACTCCTACAATAGTTAAGAATTAACAGTGCGTCACAAGTTTTCAGAGTAGGCTTATGTGCAGGAAACATTCTTCCAGCAACGTCCTTCAGATTCCGCTTGTGTTGCGACTTATTTTTCTCCTTAGGCAGTCCTAAACCTCTTTGCCACTCTTGAGGCCTGACGAGTAAATAAGGGATCTTTGCATAATCCAAAACCCCTTCCCACCAGCCAGCATTTTTCCCAAATTTAAATGTGGAAGCAACACCTTGACCCGGCATCGAATGTACTGCTTCCAGGACCGCAAAGGCTCCCCCGGCAAGAGTCATTATATTTAGTAATTCATCAGCTAAATCCCTTGAAAATGGGTAGACAGATACCTCGCCATCGATTGACACTGCCATTGCCCCTGAGACACCGGGGTCGATTCCAATTCTTACTTTCATAGATCGTAAATTCCCTTTGTCTCAAATTTCATTTCTACTGCAAGAATGGATTTTAAGACATAAGTTTTTTCTTTTTGTTGCATTGCGATTTTTTGAGCATAATCCTCTGCTTCTTCCCTACTCTTAAAGATTCTCTGGCAAGCTCTTTGGTCTTTCACCATAACTATATAAATCGGTTTTTCGTCAAACATAACTTTATCCTTCAATTAATCCCATTTTCTTTAATTCCCAGTCTGTAATTTCAATCTCCGAGGTTTCCGGGATCTTTGGCAGCTTGCCACCGAACCATTGCGTAATGTCTCCAATTAGCTTAATTACCTGTCCTTTGCTCATTTCTACAACATAGTCAGGTATTTTGATTAACTGTGTTGCATGAGGATAATTTTTAGACGTAAAACAAAACAAAAAATGCTTTGGAGGATGTGAACAAATCGCCATCACCTGTCTGTAATATGCCTCTTGTAGGTCGTATCTGTAGTCTATTATCGATTTCTTATTCCAGAGATGCGAATCCTTGGATGTTTTAAGGTCAATTACAACTCGGTCCCCTTCATTAATACCAAGCTCTGGAATTGAAATGCAATTTTCGATTAGCATATCAGTTTTGCACTGATAAAAAATTGCTCCAGCATCATGGCGAAACGTGACTTGGAACTCAGGACTACATTTTTCCATGATTATGCTCATAATATCATGGGCAAAAAAACTTGTTACCATCTCAGCAATCATTGAGTCTTCTGCCTGTGTCAGCACATACTTACCATTTGATTTTTGCAAAAACTCAGCCCATTTTGCCTTTCCGACTTTTGTTCTTTTGTCGCATTTTGGAGCTACAATGTAGATTTTTGAATATTCCTCAGGCTTATTACTAACAAGCTCCTCAAAGACGTTTCCAATTTTGAACGCATCGTTGTCTCCAGGTTTTTGAATTTCTCCAGTTATGTATTTACCGATGAAATCCCAAGGATCTGTCGCTGTTTTAATGCTGCTACTGCCAATTGCTGGTTTTTTAGTATCGATGTTAGTCAATGAGTGATAATACTCGTTGCTCTCACCTCGAATTATGCCTGTTTTAATTTTACTCATTCTCTATTTTTGTTGGGAGTTCTGTTGCTTCAATTTTAATTTCTGGAAAAGCCTCATCTAGTGTAATCTCTTTGTCTTTAATCGCTGTTTTTAGTCCAGTTAAGGTGACTAAATGCTTTTCTCCAATGTCCTCGACACCATCAACCTTTAAGCTACCAAATACTCTTTCATTAGATATTTTTAAACTTTGAATCCACTTGTAAGCTCCATTCCTTCTGTCTTCTAAGCTTGCACCGCCATTCATGACATCTTTAGCTTTCTCTACTAACTTCTTGCAGAGAGCTTTCGGTATAACTTGAAATGTTGCATCTCTTCGTGCCTTCGACAAACACGCTTTAGCAACAACAATCCTCATCCTTTCGTCATATGGGTCACCATTCTTTTTAATTGTAGACTCTATGCACTCGGATGTAACTAATGTGTTAGATTCAAGGTCATGAGCCACACCTTGACACTTAACCATTCTTTCAGACTGCTCAACTATCCTGGCTGCAATACGAATATTGCCATAAGTAGCACTTACTATTTCTGCAAGTCTTACACTTTCTCCTTCGGCATATTTACCTCCACCGACTGGTCTACTGTAAACGCAGCTTTCAGCAGTCTCTTTATCGAGACTCACCATATCTATAGCTCTGCTTTGAAAGGCAGCAAGACTCCGAGGGAACTTGTGAGCAGTTGCAATTTGGCAGTCAATCTCTGACTTGTTAATAATTTCTAGGGAACTTGGTTCCACTACTTCTAATTCTGTTGTTTCGCTCATATTTTTTTATTTAGTTGTTTGATAAATTTGTTTTCATAATTTTTCGTTGCAAGCCTTCTCCAGCCCTTCGGCCCACCATTCCAGATTCTTGCAGCATCAATTGGTGTAGGTTGTCTTCCGATACGCTCGGCAGTGCAGTAATGATTTAAATACTGCAATGCAATCGCTATTGATTTTTGCTTATCATAGCGATCTCTGAGGGTGTATGTCGTTTTGTAGATTCGATTAACATCCTCTATTACACAGCTATGAATTTGTAGGACTCCGACTGCTCTGCCACCATCCCCAACGGCATGGGTATCCCCTCCTGACTCAATCTGAATCAGGATAAGTATGATTTCTAGTAAGGTCATTTTACACCTTTGGTTTATTAAGTAGCCCCTCGATGTCTGACCTCCAGTATAGAGCACCCTTTTTCATGTGCCTTCTAATCGGTTGAAGATCCCCACGGTTTTTCATTTTTTTGAGGCCAGTAATACTAGTGTGCAAAATCTTACAAGCTTGCTCCTCTGTGACTGTGGGGGGAATGAATGACTCCTTTTGTCCTAATGCCTCTTGTACTGCCTCCCGGACAATTTCTTTAAGTTCTAACGTATCCATTTTACACCGTAGTTTGGATGCTGAAAGTCAGTGTCTATTGCCAAACGAACTTCGTTTGACCAATTAAGGCCGTAGAATGCTCCAACGACTAGAGTTTGACCTTCGCTGTCTAATCGGAAAATCCTAATTGGATCATTTCTGTGAACGTGGCCTTGGCCACCATCAACTCCCAGTTTTACTTGGGGTTGTTTTTTCAATAGTCGTTTGACTATTTTTTTTGATAGGTGTTTATTTAATTCTATATCATTCATGGTGGTATTATTTATTTAGGGTCCGAGTTGCAGCTCGGGCCTTTTTATTTTTATTGGGTAGTTGGTTGTCAAGCTCACGAACCATTTCCTCATGTATTATCTGCTGAACGACACGAGAAAACATACCGCTGTAATGTCTCTGTGCAAGATCCTCAATATACCTTATTTGATTGTCGGGTAAGCTGATTGATTTTTTAGTTGCTAATCTCATCGGGGTTAATTGAGTAAAAATAGCTACCATTGGTCAATAGTTTTTTTAATACTTTTATTAGTTTTTTTACTACCTTTTTATATATAATTAACAATCAATAAATTATAAAATAGTAAAAATATTAATAAGTTTAAAATATTTACTACTTATAGATACTTTTATTTGATTTTTTCGGTTTTTTTTAATATGTTACTATATGTTACTATAAATTATGAGGCCTACTAAACCAGCTGCAATTAGTGCAACTAAAAAGAGTGTAAGTCTATACCCAGATCAGTGGGCATGGATCGACAAAATTGCATCAGAACGATTCAATGGAAACAGAAGTAAAGCTATTCAAGAGCTGCTTAAAAAAGCAATTGAACTAGAATCTAATACTTATAATCAAAAAGAATTAAAGATTTCATCATCCCAAGAAAATCAATCTAATTATGGCCCAGAATTTAGAGATCAATTTTCCAAATTAGAAAACAAAATTGATAAATTGGTTGCTGAGAGTTTGGTTACAAGGGCTTTAACTGGTCCAGAAATTAATCAAAAGGAACTGTCATTGATGTTAGCTGAGGGATTTTTGCAGCTCACACTTGAAAAAAATAAAAAAAATGATCACAAACCAACAATAAAAACAATGTTATAATTGCGACAAAGAGCAACCAAATAAGACATATCGAACCTCTAAAAAGAGCAACTTTAGGCAACTAAAAAGTCACAAACCCTCTAAAAACAGGAAAGACCTAAGTCTCTCTGGCCCGACCAATTATTTTTATAAATCACCCTTAAACCCCTTATAAACAAAGCCTTAACAAAGATTTAGAACACTTCAAAAAATAAAAATAATTGACAAAAAAGGACAAAAGATGCCTATTAGATGCTTTAAAAGGCACTTGAAAGATGCCTATAATAAGCACCTATAAAGCACTTAGACTCGACCACATGAAAGTCACGTTATTAAAAGACTCAAAACGAAAATCCCCTTGGGGTTCTCAATGGAGATTACAAGGAAAACGATTCCACAAATGGTTTAAATCAAGATCAGAACGAGATAAATTCGTTCGTGATATAACCGAAAAAGCCAAGTTTGATGGAATTGATTCAATCTCTGTTTCAAAGGAAGATCAATACCTCCTGAAAAAAATTAAAGAACTCTGTGGAGAAACAGATCCGCTGGATGCAATCAGATTCTTTTTAGAGCACGGACCCAAGAATGATGTCAGTGTAAATGATGCACTGATTAAATTTCATGAGCATCGTGAGAAGCTACTCCTAGCATTAGACACATATCGCCATGATCGAAATATATTAGGAAGATTTGAAGATTCCTATGGCACACATCTACTGCATACAATAACTCACAACCAAATTCAAAATTGGCTTGATTTACTTCCTTATGACAATCCAACTACGGTCCACAACTACCGCAAGACAGTAAAAACTTTTTTATCTTGGTGCGTCAAACAAGAATACATCGCAAAAAATCCTTGTGATCTGCTAACAATAGCAAAGAAAAAACCCCAAGAGGTTACAATTCTACCCCCGGAAACCATAGCAAAGGTTTTTGAACTTTCTAAAGACGATTGTGATCTTTGTGGGTTGATGGCAATCGGTTTCTTTTCTGGATTGCGTTCATCATCAATAGAAAGACTGGAGCCAACTGACATTAATTTAGATGAAAGAATGATAATTATGGAGGCTGGCAAGTTTAAAACTGGAAAAAGACATCTGATTGATGGCTCCATGATTCCAGATACTCTTTGGTTGTGGCTTGAACGAGCGGATTTAGATGCATTGTGCAGCATTAAGAAATCAGTATATAACAATCGTAGAGGTAAAGCATTCGCAAAAGCTGGTATTACTGAGATCCCCCACAACCTGGCCAGACACTCATTTGCCTCTTATCACTGTGCCTTAGACATGTCTGCAAGCAAAACCGCAATGGTTCTTGGTCATACCTCTGAGGCCATGCTCTGGAACCATTATAAAGGAATCGCAACAAAAACTGACGCTAAAAAATACTTCGCTATAAAACCATGACTGCCAAAAAAAAGATACCACCCAAAAGAAAACCAGGAATTAAATATCCATCCAAGCAAAGGAAAGAGACGAACACTGTTATAAATTGGTCTTGCTCTAACCAAATGAAAGAAAGAGTCAGAAATGCTGCTCTTGCAGACAATCGAAGTGTTTCAAGTTGGTTGTCCAATTATGTGGACCAGATGTTAAAAATTCAAAAAATGTAACATTTTCTCTTGATGCGTAACACGCATTAGGTGTATTCTGTTTCTATTAGGTGTTGTGGCCTAGTTCTATGTGTATAGTGCGTTAGTTATATACAGCCCTGCCAAGCGATAACGGTATCATTGCTTGGTGGGGCTTTTTTATTACGGAGTATTATTTAATTTCAAAGTTTATACCCTTTTTAATTCCTGCTCTAATGATTCTCTGATGTATTACATTTTGCTTTTGTTCCAATTTAGCAATGACATCTCTATTATTTGTTGCAGCAATTAAATCATCTATTTTCCGTAGTGCTCCATTTGACGATTTAAAAAGAATATTTAGACCAATTTCTGTTTTGTATTTTTTGACAAATTCTTTTTGTTCTTCTCCTGATAAGCTTTTTGCCTCATCACTAAATGCTTTTACGTGACTTTCCATTGATCTATAATTAATTCTATCGACATAAGGTTTGTTTTTACCAGTAAATCGTCTTTTAAAAATTATTTCGTTTTCTTCCAAATCCTTGTCATCAATTAATTTTAAGGGTGTATTTACTAAAGTTTTAAGAAAACTTCCAGCACCACCAGTAAAAAATCCAAATGTATGATCAATTGCCTCTGGGTTATAGTCAATTTTTCCACTTCTGAAATCAGAACCTCCAGTAATTTCATTTAATTTTTTAGTAATTATCCTGGATGGTTCGCTAACAGAACTGAAGTATAACTGACTATTTGGTTTGTTTGCTTTACCAATATTTTCCTTTCTTATTGGAGCACCCATGAAATTTTCGTTGAGGCCATACTCAATCAATGGATCCAGTAATGTTGGACTAATCTGTTTTAGTAGAGTATCACTACCACCGACAGGATTGAAACTATTAAGAACAGTAGCAGAAAGATTCATAGCTTCACTTGTTGGGCTGAATGGTTTTCCACTGAAACCGTTTGCAACTGCGGATGCTAATGTATCTCCAAATGCATAGAGAGTATTGTAACCGTAAGGCAATGGAACTCTGATGTATTTAGATTTTCCAAACTCGTCCTCTTCTCCAGTCAGGAAAACCATACTGTGATGCCGGGTAAAATTATTGACTTTATCGAAATTATATCGGTCATCCTCATCCTCACCTCCTATTATTCGTTGTATAATGCCATTCACGAAACCAAAAAGAACACCACTTAATGCTAATTTTTGAACTTTCTTGTTTTTCATTGCACTCATAATCCTTGCTGAACCTTGGATACCAGCGTTAAAAAACATATACAATGCGTTAGCGTGTTGAGATGAATTTCCCTTTTTGTCAAAATTAACTGTCAGATTTTTAGCGTAAGCTGCTGCCTTGCTTTTTGATTCTCCTTTGTCTAATAATGCCTTGTATGTTGCTAGTCGGATACCAGTTTCAATTACGGTATTATAATCTTCAACAAACTTTATAAATGATTTAAATCCACCAATCAACGAGGGCCTTTTAGATATCCTATTGAGTTCTTTAGTGAGGTTGGAAGTAATCGATTCCACGTCTTGTAACCCCATAAAATTTACTTTACCACCGTTAGCACTGAAGTCTTCATAAATTTTACTCCATTCTGTTGATGTATCCTTGTTTCGAATGTAATGCCTAGCACCAGCTAAAGCTTTTGGTATAGACAAGATAACATCTTTAGTAATTGCTTGCCCACTATCCGAAAGATTGGTTAAACCAAAAATAACATCCCTAATAAAATTCGTAAATGCAAACTCAGGATTATAACTTGTATTGTTGGTTTTAATCATTCTAAGCAACTTGCCAAGAGAGGTTGTAATCAAGTTCGTTTGAGTTGCCCCTAAATTCTTAATGGCTTCTGCGATCCTTGCGTGTTCATTACTAAATTCTATAAACACTTTTTTTCCAGATTGTCTTACAGTGACTACATTTTTTTCAGTAGGATATCCTGTATCTACTGTTTGTTTTACTTTGCCATCAATAAGAGTTTTCCTCATTGGTAATTCTGTGCTTACTTTGTAAGCATTTTCGTCTGGATTTTCTTGAACAAAATTAAGCAGACGATTCATTACGATATTTTTTTCTTCTCTAATGATACTTTCTTCTGCTTGGAGAAACACGTTTGCTACTATGTTTTCTGCTCTTGATTTTCGACCTAAAGCATTGATAATCCCTTTTGCATTTTGATCGAAACCTTTTCCTGTTTTAGCTGTAGCCAGTCCATCGTCATCGTGTTTTAGAGGGACATAAAAATCATAACGGTTTGTGAGTTTATTGTATTCATCAGAGGTAATGATTCCAGATTCATACCGTGTGTATAAAGATCCCTTATTAATTTCAGAAATTTGTTTTTGTAATTCATCTAAATTAGTAAAATCACTTGAAGCTTGTTCTTGCATTATTATTGCATCTGCTTCTGCATCAGTCATTCCAGACCCGGACTGATTATCGCCATCTGTTATTTCAGCAATTCTTTTGTTTCTTTCTTTTGCGTGGAGAGCATAGAGGTAGTTCTCTAATCTTTCTAAACCAATTTCTTTTGATCTTAGATTTTTAGCAAATGACTCTAGCTTATCCTCCCTAAATTTAAGTATTCGAGAACCGACTTTGCCATGATAAAGGGTTTCTCCCTGATATGGGTTGGCATAGTCATTGATAGTAATTCCCTTATCCTCTAAACTCTGCTGATATTTCTTTAAATCTATAAAATTATCCTGGAACTCATACCTAAATGATCCAAATTTATCTTTAATATCGGATGCTAAACTAAATCTAATTGGATCAATTGAATTGTATTTATCATCAATATTAGGCTGGATAGACTGCTTGGAGAACCTAAGTTGATTCTGAGAATCTGGTGAAACTATTTCTTTTAATGTGTTAGTTTCAATCATGTTTGCCATGATCGTAGATTCTTCATCAGTGTATTTATTGAAATTTGAATCAAACTCCTGATTTGCAAATTTATCCATGATAGTATCTTGCATATCAATACCAGCAAAATCCTTTAGAGTCCTTACGAAATTCTTGTATAAGAGTCTCATTACCCCAATAAATGTAGATAAATCTGGATCTGTCTCACTGATAAAATCAAAATATCTATCAGTCATCATTTCAGCGAAATACTCCAAGAAATTATCATAACGGTAGTCACTCTCATTGAACATAAATACATAGTTTAATCCATCTTTACGGAAGTATTTATTAACAGTTTCGGTCCCTACATTGTCTGCAAGTTGTGAAAACTCTTTATTGTTAAGAATTAAACTAGAAATAGGGATTTCAGTAGGTTCTTTAAATTTGAATGTAAGGCCCTTTAGTGCTGGATGATTTTTTATAAATGAAGTTTTTGATTTAATGTATTGATTATTAAATTTTTCTTTAAATTCTGTTGGAACAAATCTCATTAGATGATGAAAAAATTCATGCACATAAGTATGAGGCTGATTGATTCTATTTTTATTAATGCTTACAATATTATCAAAAAATCTGTAAGTCCCCTGTGTATTTTCAGATAATTTAACAAATTGAATTGCAGTCCCATCAAAGTAACTGTGCCCAATAACATCAAAAAACTCACGAACTAAATCTGATATATTTTGGTTGTCAATATTAGATGCTAAATTAAACCGATTTGTTTTGCTTAATTTTTCAAACCTAATTTGTGCTTCAACTCTTTTTAATATAGAGTCAACACCTGTATCGTAAAGCTTATATACCCTGTCTTTTTCGGCATCCCAAGCTACCCTATTTTCGATTGGTCTAAAAACAAACTGTTCAGAGATGTTTTTCTTTAGATCCTTTATTTGTTTATTTCTTTCTACAATTGGTAATGCCAACAATTCGTCAAGTGTAGGACTGTCTTTTCCAATGATTCGACCTTGCCGAAATCTTCTAGGATTTACCCCATTAGGTAGTTCTTTTTTATTACGTTCGTAAGTATCCTTAATTAGCTCAATCTGTTCGGGACTAAAATTACTAGCATCAATTATAGAAATATCATCTAAGTCTTTTGAGACTTGTGAATTAACTAATGGATTTTCAGACTGCTTTGAGAACCTAATGCCATCAGTATCTATCTGTAACCCTGTTTGTGATTTAAGTATATTTAAGTCACGATCATTAAATATGACATAATTATATTTGCTAGATCCTGGTGCAATAGTGGTGAACTTCTTTCTGCTTTTACTATCTGCAAATCTTAATCCTTTAACCCCTTTACTATTTAAATACTTAGATGTTTTTTTATCACCTCCAAGGTTTCTGGACATTACCCTATAGTAATCAGATCCTTTTCCATCTCTTCCTTTTAACTGGTCGAATAAGTTTTTATCTTTTATAAAATCAGCAAATACTTGCTGAATTAAAGGACTCTGTCTGTGCATATGCACATCATACTCAAGTATGTTTGTTTTGTTCGCATTAAAAGCAACTTTATATAAATTACCTCCACCTTCTTCTTTTATTAAGTAATCTTTATTTGAATCAATATCATTAATTAACTCTTGGTTCTTATTAATTTCTTTATCAATACTATCAAGCTTAGTAAAAATATTTCTATCAATATTAGGAACATTTCCCCCTAACTTATTCCATATTTTTATTTTATTCCAAAAACTAGATTCCCATTTATCTTGATCTAATTTCCTATCTCTTAATTGCTTATCTTCAACTTTTAGTAAATTTATATTTTTATTAGCTTCTAATTTTATAGCATCTAATTCAGATTGTTTTACTGTTTGTTTTCTTGAAGCTTTTAATAAAGCACTATTCTTATACTCTGATAAATAATTATCTCCTAATATTTTAGTGAATTTAGCTTTTGGTTTAGGGCTAGTATCCTTTGATAAGACTTTCCTATACCAATTCGCAATATACTTATCTTCAGCGAAATAAAGACCATAGCCAAATGCCTGTCTACCTTCGCCTGTTCCAATCTTTTCTAAGCTAAATTTATCAACGTTGTGCGGAGTTCCATGATATAAGTTAATATCACTAGATTTATTGGTTGAATATCGATAAGGTGATACTGGATTTTCAGACTGCTTGGAGAACCTAATGTCATCAGATGAATCGTCAAATCTTTTACTTAATGGGATTACGTTTCCTTTATCGTCATAAGTTACAGGGTCAGCTAATTTAATTTGGTTAGGATTAAAAGGTATATAATGTTTTCCACTTGAAGGTCCAAAATCGTCAGGAGTTATTACACCATCATGCCCTTTTAATTTTAATGATTTAAATAATTCTTTATCAAATTTTCCGTTTATTTTTCCTCTTGCTAGTTTTTTGCCTTGCTCAATATTTAATTCAGCAGGGTTTTTCATTTTTATATAATAATTATTAACTCTTGGAAACTCATTGAATGGTTGTGCTTTAATAACTTTTAAGTCCTTGAACTCTCCATCTGGAAAACTTGCTTCATAATCTTTAATTAAAGCATATTTATTCCCCCCAAAATCGTCTTCACCTAAATATTTATAAATTCCTTTATTACCAAAATTAGCTAACATCCCTATTTCTGGAATAGATTGTTCATCAGACAGTTCATCAATATCTCGCTCATTTGGTTTTTTACCCAGTGTAATAGTTTTACCCTTCCAATCAATTCTGTCGTTCATTGGGAATGAATACATATTTGCACCAACTCCAAAATATGCTGGTGTTTTAAATTTTGTAAAATACGGAGCAATAGTTCCATGTGGCTCAGGTCCAAAATTATACCCTGCACTTTCAGCAGCAGAATCCACCATTGACTGCAACTTAGCCTCATTCTTTTGTGGATCTTTGGATAACTCTAAATACTTAGAGTCAGACTGCTTGGAGAACCTTAGTTCTGGTTTAGTAACTTTAACACCAGCACCACCGTAAGGAGTTCTGGATATTTCAGCACCCGGTAACTCATTAGAAACAAACTCTACAAATTGTGCATGGGTATATCCTTTTTGAAATGTCCCAATAGTAGTTATAATTTCTCTAGGACCAACAATACGAACACCACGAGTTTTAAGTCTGGCCTTAATGCTACCCCAGTCCATAACTTGCACATAAGCTGTTCCTCCTGGTTTTAATACACGGTATATGTCAGATAATATCTCTTTCCTTTTAGACTCTGGAACTACATTTAGAACCGCATTATTGATTACATAATCATAAGTATCACTAGGAATTTGAGATGCCTTTGTAAATTCTGGATCTACCTTTCTTTTATCTGGTTGACTGAATGGTTCATATCCATCTATGTCATAAGCTTGATCTCTTAATGCCTTGGTCCCTTTCGCTATACCAGCACTAAAATCTAAAATCTTAGAGTCTTTAGGTAGGCCCTCAGTCTCAGCGATCTTAATATAAGTTTTTTCAGTAGATTCATTTTGAGTATCCTTAGAATCTTCTGGTTTGTAATCGTTTTGACTTAAGGTTTCCAAAGTAGCAGGAGCTAAATCTCCTCCTTCCTCTTTGGGGATCTTAGAAAATCTTAGTTCTGGTTTAGAATCTATAACAGTCTCAGAAGTAGTCTGAGGAGCAGTAGTTTGCTCTATAACTGGATTTGCTGACTTGAGGTTTTTATAGCTCTGACGTAGCAATTGTCTAGCCTCTGCCTTTGTCATATTCTCTGTAACTACACCAAATGCACGAAGACTTTTAGTTAATATTTCAACGACTCGATCCCATCTACTATCATCAAGATTTGTATTCTCTGCCATTTTTGACAAAAACTCTTCCGCAGCAAGTCTCGTATCGTCATTGTTACCAGACAGGTCCATCTCAGCATCATCAGAAAATGAATCGTAAACATTATCTAACATTTCGTTGAATGATGTTGAATTGCTCTTTAACTTTCTAAGTCCAAGGTGGCCAACCACTTCATGACTTACCACTTTTTGTGTTCTGTCTGTAATAGAAATTTGCTCGTTTTTAGCCCCTAGCTGTATACCATCAACGAAAAATAAAACCTTATTATCAGTCGTAAGATATACTCCCTCCGCAAGCTGAGTTCCTTGGCCATTTTTAATCTCATTTTTGAGATCCCCATCAGGCATTGAGTCAACATTTTCATAAAGTGTATAATCAATGTTCTCAAATTCCTGAGTTGCATTTTGCAGAGACTCATTGACCTGATTAAATTCTGGAGTGCTTTCAAATGATGTTGGATTCTCTGGTGCAACATTAGGTGTTACCTCTGTTTCCGTAGGTGTTACCTGTATTTCAGCATTTGAGCTTTCTGTAGTCTCTAAATTGACTTGTTCTGGATTAAAAGGTTTAGGAGCAAATCGTTTGTCAGAATTGTCATCAATTTCATTTGAGTCTAAATTAGACACATCGACATTGTTTTCAGACTCTGTCTCAAATACATAATCTGGAGTTGTTTGATTTTCTAATTCAATCAAATTTCCTTCAAGACTTAATCCATTAGCTGAAAGATCAGATTTAAAGTTTTGAGGATTATCAATTGCAAATATTTTACTTTTAACAGTTCCATCATTATCCCTTACATCAGCTTGAAAGAATCTTTTTACACTTACTTCTACACCACTTTCAGACTGTTGTTGCGTGTTATTTTCAGTATTGTTTACAACATTCTCTCCATTTTGTGGAGAAGTAGTTTCTTCTTTTGGATTAAATTTGTTATTTGCTAAACTCACTGCTTGTGTGCCTAGTTGCATTGAGGTGCCTGTAGCTGCTCCCATCTTCATAGTCTTAGCCATCTCTGCTCTAGTATAGAAAGGATTTTCTAGCATAAGCATTGCTCCCTCCATTGCAGCTTCCTCCCCTGCATTAACTCCAGTTGCAGTTGTAACCCTTGCTCCTTTGGTAAACATTCCTTTGGTAATTCCTTTTTTGGCAAGTGTTCTAGCAGCAGCAGAACCTATCCCATATCCAACTATAGTAAGGGCAGCATCACTAATATACTCTTGAGGAGTATTACCCATCATATAGGTTTCCTTCATGAATTTATTTACAGCACTTGATCCCATATCAATGTTGTCAATAGTATCCAGTGAATCCTTCATGAGAAAATTAATCTCCTCATCGTATTTTTTTATCTTATTAGATTCTGTCATCCTACTCTTTAAAGTGGTAAGAAGGGCTGGATCTCTTGTAAGTTTATATTTATTTAAAAGGGCACTATTTTCCTTACTAAAGAAATTTCTAAAATCCTGTTTGTCATATACTTTTTGATTCTCTCCATTAAATTGAGCAGAGATACTGTTAAAGTTATTGTTCAGAACCTTTGCAACTCTAGTCCGTTCTTCAATAGGTAGTTTATTAAAGTCATCACTTTCAAAGATATCAATAATTTCATCAAATTGATCATTAAGAAGATTTTTTTCTGTTGTCCTTGTGACTCTTTTAATTTGATTGCCAAACTTTTTTAATTGAACACCCCTTGCTTTGGCTTGATTCGACAACTCTTGATCGTAAATTGCTGTACTAAAATCGGACATACCTTGAGCACTAGCAACTGCAATACCACCAATGCTTTGTGCCGCTGAACGAGCGACTTCTCCCATAGAAATACTAGAGTCATCAAAATCTTGATACTTTTCTTTAACTTTGCCTTCCCACTTTTTAAAGTCCTCTGGTTTTAGTTTTGACTCTACTTTGGGCAAAGTTTCTTCTACCCATTTTTGATATACATATCTTTTTTTATTTTTAGGTAATTCAATATATCTAGGGTCATTGCTAATTTCTTTCCAATATATCATAGGATTTATTTTTTATATTTAATCGTTAAGATCAAGGATTTGCCTTAAAAATTCATTATCATTATCTGACTTAAATGTAACGGCATTGTCACCTAATTTAACGCTTTTCACATCTTCCGAAATGCCTCTAATATTACTTACATTACTCATAAAACGCTGAGTTGCTTCTTTAGATTCTTGTTGCTTAATCTCTTTCTGCCTTTGTGCTATATAGTTCTTTATAACCGTTTGAGCATGAGACAGTATCATTTTATATTCATTTCCAGTTTCGCCATATCTATTAGGGTCAGTATATGCAATAATAGAACTTTCAAATTTCTGTAAATCATCTATTTTATCGTCTAAAGTTTTATAAGCTCTTTGACCTGTGAAATTTGCTTGAGTTGTTCCTATGACTGGAGCCTTAATTATACTTTCTAAAGCTTCGTCAACTCTGTATTTGTTGTCTTGCAAATCTTTTGTCTTTAATCGAATTGCAATGTTTTGATCATATTCTGCTTTGTTTTTAGCATTTTTATAAAAATCGTCTACAACTTGAGCTTGCATAAGTTGTTCGGTTCTTTTGTTGAGTAGCTCATTTCTTCTACGATCCATTCGCAAACGCTGTTTACGCTCTCTCATCGATTGTTTCTGATCATCGATGTCTCTCATGTAATCGCCTAAACCATCTGTAGATCCAAATTTTACATCATACATAATCAATCCTTTCTATTTATTTTAAAAATCTAGCTAATTCACTAGCGATTTCTGAACCACTAAAACCCGCATTTTTCATATTTAAAACCATGTCAGCAGTATCACTGGAAGAATACATTCCAGCTAAATCACCTAATGAACCCATAATATTTGCTGTAGACTTTGTATTAGCGTCTTGCTGTTGATTGAATACAGAAGCTTGTCCACTCATTATACCCATCTTCCTGTCACGATCTAAGCTTGCCATGCGATTTCGCTCAGACTGTGCGTAATTAAACTGATCTTGCATTGCACTTGTCCTCATATTGTTTTGAGCAATATTAGCTTGTGCGTAGCTTGATTGCTGTTGAGGAGTAATCATCATGCCCATCGGACTCGCAGGATTTATATGTGCAGCAGTATTGTACAAATTGTTATAAAGTTGAGTCCCTTGATTTATTCGTTGTTGAGCATAAGATAGGTTATCAATCCCAAAATCGTTTATAAGACTAAAATCATCAAATTGACCAGATGTGCCTCTTTTGACTCCCCGCTCGGCTGCTAATTTTTTAAGGTTTGTTTGTATTTCTTCTGGTAGTTCATAGGGATTATTTAAACTTTCTCTGGCAAGACTTGACATACGATTTCGCAAATCGCCATAACCCGGAATTGCTTTTTCGAGGTAACTGCTTTGCTCATCAAATTTGTATTGATTGACCCTTTTAAGAAGTTCCTCGGTAGAATCAAATGATTCAGCATTACCAGCAATGGCAAGTCTCTGTTGCTCTTGTGGGTCGAATCCTGTTGAGTATTGATTGGAAAAATCTTTAAAGTTTTTATCAAAGCCAGCATCTATATAAGTTGGTCCCTTTTTCTTTTTGCCACCACCGAACAAGCCAACTGCTCCACCTATTAAAGCACCAGCTACTGTTCCAGCACCGGGCATAATCATACTACCTATTTTTGCCCCACTTGCTGCACCACTTACCCCTCCTGCTATATTTGCACTCATAATTAAATCCCTAGCTTAATGTTCCGAATCCGCTAAATCCTTGGATCTTTTTTCTTATTAAATAAAATGCGATGAAAGGACTCATATTATCATGACCACCTCCACTATTTGTTGACCCTGATAAAGTGTGAGTATGTGAAGATCCACCTCCAGCAGCAGCCGAAGTCACACTTACTGGTCCCCCTGTCCCACCAAAGGATGGGTGAACTGGTCCACCTCCACCAGAATCATTACTAACAGGGTGTGTGACCGTATGCGTGTGAGATGGCATTTCTGCAACTGTTAAAGTGTGACCCCCTGTTGTGCTAGGCATACCGTGTGCGTGTGTAGGTGCTGTTTCTAACCCTCCTACGTCTTCTGGATCTCTATTAGTTAAACCAGAACCAAATCCAGCGACTATTGGAACTCTACCGTAAGCTTTTTGAACTCTCTCCCATCCGGGATTATAAAGAAGTAGCGTTGTCTCATCTAGGGCATGGGTCCATTTTAAATCCCCTGGTGATCCTGCTGCGGTAATCCACTCTGTATTATCCCATACAAGCAAGGTTTTAAGAGTTGAATCCCAAAACAATTGTCCTTGCTCTGGGTTTACAGGCTTTTCACTGCTTAACCCCGATGCAGTAGGGTAAACCAACGGAGTCCAAGCTGATCCATCCCAGACTCTCCATTTAAGAGGTTCTCCTGTTGTTCCATCTGTCTCCAACCAAGGTTTGTCTCGATCTGAAACACTTGGTGTAGAACTACCAAAATTGATTCCATTAAAATCACCAATACCCATGACACTTAGGTATTGAGCAATTTGGATTAACATATCATCTACAGTTCCAGGAAACTCAGTAGAAGGAGGAGTTGAATTTGCTTGTAGATATAAATTAGGCATATTATGTATTCCAGTTTATTATTAAATGTTTGTTACCACCGTTCATATTGATTGTGTATGGGCCTGTTCCAGATCCACTAACCTCTGCACTATTAGGTCCAGAAAAATTATTAAATGATCCTCCAACGATATTAAAAGTAACCGTGCCATCGGATTGTTGAGTATTTTTTCCAATGTCTATAGTGCCAACATTTGTGTAAACTCCAGTCCCATTGGTGAACAGTAGATTAAATAAAATATCAGTGTAAGGAATCTCGTAGTTCATCGGTTGTAAATCAACGATTGTTTCCGTGCAAGAAGAGTAGTCCTGTCTATCTGCATACACTGGTTGAGTCACATTTTTATCTGCGTGTAAGATGATCCGATCCATCACACAATCACCATCGATCTCAAGTCTCAGTTGAAAGTCTTGCCCTACCATGTTTGCAGTAGGAGCAGTTAATGTCCTGATGTGAGGAGCATTCCTTTTTCCAAGCTGTTTAAATACGTGAGGGGCTGAAGTGCTTGCATCGGTTGTTTTACTGCAAAACTGAATTGTGTCCCAATAAGTAAATTGAGAATCAAAATCTTTTTTGAAGTAAACTTTTACATCCACTAATCCATTAATGTCAGTTGCCCAAAAATCAACTCTGTCTAGTCTTTTATAGTGCTGTCCAGATTGGAATAAAAACTTGCGAGTATCTATTACTCTTTTAATTCTTTGAGGTGTAGCTGTTCCAGACAGATAGTAAATATCTCTCCTGTCTTTTGGCATAATCTCAAAAAGTCTGTTGTTGTCATCTTGGTCTAATGTAACCATAAATGCTCTTTCAATCCCATCAAAGTAACCCTTAACCATGTGTGTCACTGAAATACCATCCCACTCTCCATCATAAACAGGACTACTCTTACCCTTCATTGTCGTTGTTGGAGCCATATCCATTGATACAACGTCTTTATAGCTTGTTTCTCCGTATATATTAATGAACGGACTCGCACCTATTAACAATCGATTGTCAAAAATCATTGAAGGGCAATTATCCAATAAATTTGTAGAATCTTGATCGATTAAAAATGAGACTTCTTTGCTGAGAGATCCAATACCTGGAGTTGAAGAATCAATTCTTGCTTGTCTTAAACTCCTAATCTCACCTTTACCATCTCTCCAGTAAATGTCTTGATTGAATGCAACAATGCTCTTACTAGAAATGCATCCAATGTGAGGAAGAACCACCGTTTGAAATCCTTGTGTTTGTTGCCACAAATCTCTCTGTGTAATGTCTGCCCTAAATGCAATGACGTAATCTCTACCAAATACAAGTAGTGGACCATACCCTGTCTCAGAGTCATTTATAGGGATAAATTGCATACCTGTTGCTTCACCCGGTAATGCGAAATACCCACCTCCTAAAAGATAGGTTGTCTCAGTAAAATTAAGTTCACTATCTGTTGCAACTCCAGCAATATCTCCAACATACATTCTACCTCTTCCATTATGGACCCACAATCTTCCGTTGGCATAGGCCATGTGTTTACCTCTTGGAACTTGACCTCTTTTGTTTACATGGACTGCATCGGCTCCATCGTATTTAATTGCTGTATCAATTCCGTTTTGAATTACCAAACTGCTACTACACTCGACCATATAGGCTTGAGATTCGATGTCGCAATTAGGAAAATCAAGGGATATTGATTCAACTGCAAAAGTTGTGGATGTGTTAGGCTTAATTCTAAACAATAAACCGTTTATCATGGCAACGAGCATACCACCATGACGAGAGTAGTATTCGATCCCTTGGACTTTACCTTTTGTTAATATGGATCTTTCATGATAACCAGATCGTGGTTTTAAAAGACCATCTCGACAACTTGTATTCCTTGCCCATGCCAATTGATTTGACTCTATATACTCAGGAGCAAATGCAGAACTTACACCACCAGTAATATATGCTTGTGCTTCTTTTAACCACTGATCATGACTTGTTGGCATATTAATGTTATTGCGTGTTATTTTAAATTAAGGATTCAAACCCTCCTATTGCAAAATTCTTGCTGTATTGGATCACTGGGTTTTTGTTCTTCTCGTTGTATTTAGTTGATTCTTCCTTCATTAACTCAACTGCAATACGTCTCATACTTGCATACTCATTCATCTCTTGATTCCGCCTCTTTTGTTGGGCCATTATCATGAGTTCTAAGGCATCCATATTAGGGATTAGAACGAGATCAGAATCATTGACTGCTGGAACAAATCTTTTAGTCCCTCTTACACTTGCAGTGTGAGTTTTACCGTCATCTAGGTAAGGAATGTAATATCGTCTGTAATTGATGTTTGTCTCTTGTGGATAATAATCAGCGAGTAATAAATCAGTTCGAAGGGCATTAGAAGTGTAAAGCTTAATAAACCCTTTTGTTGCTGGTTTGATTACTTCTGTAAGAGATGAAAAATTATTTGTTGTAAGTGTTTCGTATGGACTTGCATCACCATTAATCTCTACATACTCACCATCTATATACTGCCCACCATCAAGAGTCCTCACCCATTTGTTATTCTCATCATAACCTTTGAGCAGTATGCGAGGTCTTACCGATGCAACCCTTTCATCAATCGCATCTGCAACAACCTTGATTTGATAATTCGTATCTGTAGGAATTTTGCGGATAGTAACTGCTTCTTCACGATCCAAAACCATTTCAGTGTCAGTTTTTTGATCGATTGGTCCTATCCCAAATTTACTAAATTCAAACCATGCATTTTTTCTATCCAGAACCAATTGATCAATTGCTATACCATCTGCTCTTTGCAAATAGAATGGAAGGGTCAAATATCCATCGATTACTGTAAACTCGTATCTGTCTGTGATACAAGGATACTCACCTGTCCTCATCAATTCTTCAATCGCTCTATTGATGTCAGTTGTCAACCGGGTATCGCTAGTTGAGTATCCTGTCTGTCCTGACAATACACTCAATGCTGTTTTAGCCTCGCTTAAAGTTCGGTATATCAATTTAGTCCTTAGTTTTTTATATTATTCCGTATTATCAATTTAGACAAATTTTATGTTTTTACAATTTATAAAAATAAAGTTTGACTAAATAATAGTTTACCATTTCACCCGATTAGCCCAATAAGCTGCTGACATTTTCCCTTTTGATATATTTTTCCCATGCCTTGCCTTAAAAGATTTAGCTCTTTTCGTCATGGTCCGATCTCCACTAACACCTTGTTGTCCAAATCTGATTGTTTTAATTTTATCGCCCTCTTTGGCAACAACAACATGAGATTTCTTAGGATGACTTGGAGTTTTCTTAGGCTTATTGAACCCAGTAACCCCAGCCCTCGCTAATCTTGGATCTTTTTTAGTAGGCACTACGTTTTACTCCTTTGTGTAGTCCGTGTTTTGCATACTGCTTGCCTTGAGATGTTGCCTTTTTTTTCTTTCGATTGGCAGTAGCTAGTTTTTTTCTCCCGGAAGCAGAGGATTTTAGACTAGCAATCGTTCTTGCTGGTGCATAAACCTCACCTGTTTCAGAGGATTTCTTACCAGATGCGGTCCTCCACTTTTGCGATGTCCACTTTTTGAGTGATTGTTGCTGTTTTTTAAGTGCCATTATTTATATCCTCCTCCTGATGATTTATATTTTTTAGCTAACATTTGTGCTTTTCGTGCTGACCACTGCCCAGGTTTGCCACCCTTGCCTCCTGATTTAATACTGTTAAACAATCTTTTACGCATAGTTGGCTTAGTGTAATTACCAGCGGAATTTACTGATGACTTTTTTTTCTGTTTATGATACATATTACGGATAATCTAGTAGGTTCACGGTTTGTCGTTCGATCTTGTTCAGTTTTTCCATGACTTTATCAGAATCGGCTAGACTTACTTGGTTTCGCCAAACAGCATCCAAACCATATCCAGATGTTGTAGGTTCTTTAATTGGATAACCATCTCCTGTGTCTCGGAAAAATCTTCTATTGTCTGTCTGTTTGTAAGATGCACTTGTTGTGTTGTCTAAAAACAAATTTACTATGGCAGTATTTATTCTAAAATTAGCTTCGTCTATTGCGGTAATGCCTCCAAAAAACTGTCGAATACCCTGTTCTGTCGTTAAATTATAACTCCACCAAGCGTACAGTTCCGACATCGTCCAATCTGTCCCAATCACTAAATCCACTTCGTTGTCTACATAATCTGCGTTAAATTTAGAAATTGTAGAACCATCAACTGCTAAAGCATTATAAATTGTATCATCTTCTTGTGTGTCGATAATTGACAGGCCTGTAGAAGTAAGGATACCCAGAGCAGTAAACTCCTTTTTAGCCGTTACTCCGCTTACATATTTTGCTGTAAGGCGAAACGTATCTCCTACATCTGCGGTTGCCGCAAAAACGTCTACTTGTGTAGAATATCCACTACCTCCCGAAACAACACTGTTATCAACCTCGGCAGATTTAGTTACGTTATACAGTCTAGCTCTTGTACCGTCTAGTAGATTTGGAGCGGTTACAGGTAGATTGTTTTTAAAGGGATAATCGTCCCCTGTTAGTGTAATATTACACCTAAGACGATCCAGATAAGCAGATAAATTTGTTGCTGTTTTTTCTATTCTGAATTTAAACTGAACTCTGTTTTGAGTGTCAGCGGCTAGACTTGCATATGCTGTCTGCATATCAGTTTGAGTAGTTGCTACGTAACTCGTGTATGTTCCTCCAGGTCTTCGCATTTTTACAGTTACAGCAAAGTTGCCTGTGCTATTGCCCTGCAACTCAATTCCTGTCGCAATTGCAGAGACATTGTTATGCACAAATGATTGTAGTTCAATTACATCTCCAGAGTTTTGTATATAAAGTCTATTATTGTTATTAAACTGTATTACTCCTGTCTGCGTAACTGCTGTTAAATAATCTGTTTGTTCCTCGACTGGAGAAAATCTTAGGTAAAAAATACCATCAGTTTTTTCGATTGCACCTCCA
>Ga0181417_1000032_pt1 | contig 41923 bp, 88 predicted proteins | sample 40SPOviralmetaG_FD_130142 | JGI IMG/M metagenome (GOLD analysis project Ga0181417, IMG submission 130142) | Marine viral communities from the oligotrophic San Pedro Time Series (SPOT) site, San Pedro Channel, CA, USA - 40 SPOT_SRF_2013-02-13 | ecosystem: Environmental > Aquatic > Marine > Strait...
ATTAGTACTCAATACAAATGGCACTTTAAAATAGTCTGCTGACTTTCTAGCAGCAAGAACTAAGTTATGTGCTCCAGGCACTTCTGCAATTAAATCTGTCCAAACAATAGGCTTTTTACCTGTATCTATTGCCCATGCCAAAGCTGCTTGGCTTTCTATTCCACCACCGTGAGGTATAATAGTATCTATATTCTCAAAATCAGCTACGCCCTCGCCTTTATGCTGTCTATCCTCGAAATCTAAGTAAGTCTTAGGCTCCATAATAAAAATCCTCAAAATCTTTTTTGTAATACTCGTATATTAACTCTTTGTTTTTATCTGTCCATTCATAAGGTCTGCTTTGACTTACATTCTTTCTAGCTTCTTTTATCTTTAGTTTCTCCCAAATAGTTTTATCTTCTAACTTATGAACTTCTACTCCTGGTCTTATCCATTGCCATTGTGGTTTCATAACTATACTTGGGTCAAACGATGGTTTCATTATATGTAATTCATACAATGCATCTTTGTCATCTATACACTTGTTCCACTTACCCTCTTGCATACTAGCAATGGCACGAGGAACCCAATTTTTAAAAGGTGTATCTACTAATTCAATATCTGATAGATGATTCCATGCACTACGAAAACGATTATATGGATGTCTTACTGATGAAAGGTATTTCCAATCAGGATATTGTAAGGCATACTGGTCGTAAGTTGCATGCATATTCATAGTATACATTTTATAGGGTGGATGATTTCTCCAACCTCTTATATAATGAGTTGCATATCCTTGACTCCAGGTCTGTGTTCCCACTCGCATTTGTGGGTCAGTTGGAACACCATACTTATGTAAATACTGAGCTGTGATGGCAGTCCCGCCACACTTTGGTATATGTATAAAGATTGTTTCATTACGACAAATCATATAGCTTTTCAAACTTTCCTAAGCTATAATCATCAGCTACATCAAAGTCACATCCAATCGGGGTTCCTGGCACAGAAAGACCACGGTCTCTCTGTATAAATTCTTTCAGTTTTGCACTATATAATTCTACTTCATCAAGAGGAACTTCTGCTAACACAGAGTCATGAACAAGTGCAAATATCTTTGACTTCATTCCTGTCTTGACTATATACTTCTGCATCTCTATCGCTCCGAGTAAGTTTACATCACTTGCTACGGATTGAACGAGAGCATTTACACCACTTCTTACTTCATGTGATGCAATACCTTTGTCTTGTGAGAATACATTTGGTAGTCTTCTCTTTCTGCCGAAATGACTGTATATAAAGCCATTCGCTTGTATAAATTTCTGTGTGTTATTGAGCCACCCTTTTAGTTTAGGAAAAGCTTCGAAGTAATCATCAATAGTATGTTTAGCTTCTGCAGGACTAAAGTATTTACCTGAATCCTTGGTAACCTGTTCACTGATTTTTGCAGGGCCAGCTCCATACATTATACCGAATGTAACTGCCTTTGCTTGTTGTCTTTCTGCTGTGTAGTGTTCTGCTACATCTTCTACCTCACCTGGTAGTTTGAATACTTGTTTTGCAATGGTTGAGTGAAAGTTCCCACCATCTGAGAATACTTTCATTAAGTTTTTATCATCTGCCAAAACTGCAGCACAATATACTTCTGCTGTTGTTAAGTCCATTGCGACTATCTTATTACCTGCTTTTGCTTTGATACAACCCTTTACTGTTGGATTGTCTCTCGGAAGCTGTTGCATATTCAGTTTACCACTACTACTTAGACGACCCGATGTCGTACCGTGTAGATTGAAGTTTGTTCGTAACCTGCCGTCCATATCGAGTGCAGGTATAATTTTATCAAGATATGTAGTTTTGATTTTTACTTTCTGTCGAACTTCTAAAATCAACTCGGGTATCGCATGCTTACTTGCAAGTTTCTGTAAACTTTCTGCATCTGTGCTATCAGCTCCAGTACCCGTTTTCTTACCCGTTGGGGCTAAGCCTACATAATCAAATAATAGACTTCGTAATTGTACTGTTGAGTTCGGGTTGAACCCGCCTTTGTCTTTGATAAATTGTCTCACTTCAGGATAACTATTTAGTTTCTCTACTGCGGCATCAATATCTTCTTGCATACGCTTTTGACCAAACTGTAATCTAACTGCATCAAATGGTACACCATTACTTTCTACTTGACTCAAAAATCTACAACCTTCTATCAGTAAGTTCTTGTAAACCCAATAAAGTTTCTCATTCTTTAGTATTGCTGTTTCAAACTTTTGGAATAGTAAGAAGGTAACAACTGCATCCATTGCAGCATAGTTCTTCATTACATCAAATGGTATCAAATCATAACTGAAACTTGCTTTGAGTATACCAGTTCTCTTACGATAATCTGTTACCCAGTTATCAAGTTCTGCCTCATAGTCTCCGTACTCAGTATGTTTAATTGCTAGTGTCTTTAGACCATGCGTACCTGGATTTTCATCAAACATATAATGCATAAGCATAGTGTCTTCAAATCTTGGAAACTTGAAGTTGAAATGATAAATAAACCATTGTAAATCAAACTTAGCATTGTGAAAGACTACTCTTTTCTTATCGAATAGTTGTTGCATAAGCTTTTCTGCTTTCTCATCTATACAATCACAATCTACATAAACGCCATGCTCTGGTTCATAACTCATTGAGAAACCTAGCATATAACCATCTCTACAGTATAACGCTGATGTTTCTGAGTCAAGTGCTATGAAGTCATAGTCTGAATCAAGTGCTTTGTCTAAAAATATGTATAGGTCTCTACTATCTGTGATTCCATAACATTTGTCTTCTCCTAAGGATACTTGCTGAAGATCTCCGCTTACATATCCTGTTATACTCTCGACTGCTTCCTCGAATGACTTCTTTGCCTCTGGTCTGAACTTTATCATTGCAGGGTTAATTAAAGCCAAAAATTTATCATCAATTATTTTTCCATTGTACTCAGTTATTGATGTCTTTCTCGTGAAGTTTTTGAAGGGCTCAGAACCTACTAGAATGAGCCAATCGTACGCATCGACATCGATTTCGATATCTACATCTTTTTTCAAAATTTTTCTTTTACTAGAATCACTACACAATGCAAACCTTTCGAACTCAAAGTCGAAGTATCTATCAAAGTTCGTGGAACTAGGTGTTGTTTCTATTAGTGCTACTTTAGCCATATAATTTTTCTTTTAATCTCTCTATTTCTGGTTTTGTTAAATTGCCAGGGTCTATGTTATCTCGTAACTTTACTATCCTGGCACTCATGTCTAGTTTCTCAGCAATCTCTTTCGCTTTCTCACTAGCTTGTCTGCCCGCCTCATCCCCATCAAACATAATATCTATACCTTGAACGCCTTGTAGCTTCAGTAGACTTAGTTTGACCCAACTCACTTGCTGTGTACCGAAACAGCACACAGAATTTTTGAGACCTTTGTCCCAAAGATTGAGGGCATCAAATATACCCTCTGTTAATATAACTCTTCCTTGCATAGGTTTTACTTTTGCTGGACAAAACGGCATCTCCGCTCCTGTTGGATAGATATAGTACTTCATTGTACTAAAATCGTCCAGACTTCTACCTATCAATGAAACTGTCTTCCCTGTAATGTCTCGGATTGGAAAGATGATACGATTCTCAAATCTAGGTACATTCCATGTGAACGCATCCCAGATTGCAAGAGTCTCTTCGGAAATGTTCCGAAATCCTCCACCTCTCCATTCCAATCTGTCTTTTGGGAGTTGTATGCCGACAGTTTCGCTTTTAACTTTTTGTATCTTGTCTTTTATTCGGTGTATACGAACCTCAGTTGGAGATTCGGGAGCACCGAAGTATGTAAATAAATTACCTTTATAGCCACACGAGAAGCAATGGAATATTCCTGTTATTCTATCGACTCTCATTGAGGGGTTAGTATCATCATGCTCAGGATTCAAACAATGTATTTTTGCATCCTTCCCACTTACTTGGTACTGTATTCCTTTGCTTTGTAGTAATTCTTCTGCTATCATAATTATATATATTATATCAAAATTTTAAGTTTGTGTCAAGAAATATTTTCCGCTTCCATAGTCCATCTGTAATAATCCTTTTTGATTGTATACTTACCGCCTCTACAATATACATCTACAAATATATTGTCACTAAATAATGCTGCAGATGCAGCTCCTGTTCCGCAACTAGGTACATAACCTACACCTTTTTCCCATATGTCTACAAATATATTGCCATCATATAAATCATGTACCATAATTTGATTTTGGTCTAATTCTGTGTCTATTATCTCTACCCATGTATGCTCTATTATTTTATTGTTTCTACATATTTCTACGGTATTCGGTCTAGTTATTACTGGAGCAAGAAAATTAATTTTAAATTCATCTGCTAACTCAGCATTAAAGCATACCTGTGCCTCACTGCCATCGATATTCCATATCTGTCCTGTCAGTATATTTTTCCATTGACAATACCCATCTTGATGTAAAGGGTTAGTATCTGCTAGAATTATAACTTGCCCGTTAACTTTGACTTGTGCTTCCAAGGTAACTCATCTCCTAATGCTTCGTGTTCTAAAAATGTAGGGTCGTCTTCATAATACATTGACTTCCATACTAATTCTGCCATTTGAAACCAAATAGCAATTGCTTTGTTTCTAAACTCTTCGTCACCCCATAAATAATATAATAACCACCATTCCTTATCGAATTTACATACTCTCACTTCTGCACTATGTAATTCAGGTACATCTACTAATACTCTTAGTCTTTGACTACCTGCTATTGGGTACCAGTTTGGCATACATAAAAACGGTGACCGTATGCCTTCTTTTATTAGTGCTGCTTTTAGTGGTGCATTCTCTGGTACATCTTTAATATTCTCTTGTACTTTTTGTTGTTCTAATAACCAACCCACAGTTCTCACATACCAAGTATGTGGCGGAAGGGGTACTAACTCCGCTGTTGCTCTACTTACTCTATCGTTCGCCATAATTCATGTAGTCCTCCATAGCCTCTTCATATATAGGTCTAAATTCTTCTAGTGTTGGCAATACAACTTGTACTTTGCTTTCAACATTACTGTATAATATTTCTGCGCAATGTATGTGCCAAGACTCCTCTAATTGTTGTTCTGTATAAAGTATCATTTTATATCCTTTAATATTTGTAATGCTTTCTTTTTATTAAACCACAAACCATTCATAACTATTGTGTTATGTGTATTTGTATGTTCCAAAATATATCTAGGTATTCCTATTATACTTCTGTCTTTGAATAATCTCCATCCAGGTTTAGAATCAATTAGTAATCTCATAAGTCGTATGCATCTTCCCCTGTTGTCATTGTTTCTTTTAGTTCTGCTCTTTCATCAGGGTCTAACGCAGTGTGAGGCCCGATTTTTAGTGTGTCCCAATTCATCTCTGATACGAAAGTTTCTGCTTTTCCATTTCTCATTTTATCACATTTGAACTTTATACAAGGTTCTGCATCACCCCAATGTTGCACACTATAAGCTGCATCTACAGCATCAAGAATACCTTTGGAGAATCTAGCCTCACCTTTTTCATTTGTTTGGAAAGCAGAAAGAACAAGAATTTGATTCTCCTGCGCAAGAGATTTGAGACCTTTTGATATCTCAATTTGTTCAGTCCAATCATATTGACCTGAACGACCCGGGGCGTTATGGCGTCTAATTTGGTTTAGATAGTCTACTATTACTATGCCTAAATCAGGCAGTTGTGCTGCTTTTTGTCTTACTGTGCTAATGATTTTAGCAAGAGTAAGTGCAGGGTCATAAAAAACATCTACTTGAGGTTTATCTTCCAAAGGATTACGAGTAAGTTGATAATGAAACTTATCAAAATCTCTATGTCCTTTGAACTCTTCTAAACACTCTCCACCGCCTTCAAAACGGTTAGCCCACCACTCGGCGACCTTGTCCCACTCCAAAGGAGATAGATTTTTAGTCTTGATTCGATTAGTAGGTACACCTGTAGCGACAGCACAGATTCTTTGCAGAATTTGTCTACTGTCCATCTCTATAGTAAAATAGAGAACAGATTTATTTCTTTCATGAGCTGCGTTTGCAATATTACAACAAGTAAAGGACTTACCTCCACCTCTTTGTCCGCCAATAACGACCAAGTCTTTGGGAGAGAAAGTATAGTCTAAATCATACTCTTGATTCAGACCAAGCGGCAAGAACTTCTTCAAGTCCTCTTCGCTATCAAATAACTCAATCGTATCCATACTTTCATTGTCGGTAGATGTTTCTACCTGGTCTTCGACTTGAACTACAATTTCTTGTAATAGGTCAATGTTCTCACGAGCATCGCCTATCGCAATCTGATGTTCTACGAAGTTTTCGACTTTGGATAGTATTTCATTCTGAGTGAATTGATTCTTTAAATAGTCCAACAATATATCTGCTGGAACTTCAGTTTCGACTGTTTCTATGGCATAAATCTTCTCTTGAAGTTCTCTAGAACGAACTTCTAGTTTAAGGTCTTCAAAAGTTGGTAATGCATGATACTTATGTACATGTTTGTCTACGATCTTCCACAGTTTACGGTACTCACCTTCTGGGAAATAGTGTTCCTTGAGGCTATTCCATGCCCCAAATTCACTGTTCATAAGTATTTGCTTAAGTAATGCCGATTCTAAAGTCAAGTTGTCTCTCCCAAAACAAAAAAGCGAGCAGACCTAAAGAAGCCCACTCGCTGAATTTAATAGATTATTAACCTATTTCTTTTCTAGCTGCACCGTTATAGTCCGCGCACTGTAAGCCTCTTCGAGTTAGCATTGTTTTAACGCCTCTAACTGTTTTGCCGATTTCGTCAGCGATTTCTTCAACAGTCATGTCATTAATTTCAACATCTGCTAATGGGTCAGCTTTGCTTGAACCTTTAGTATGCTCTTGTTTTGGAATAGCATTGATTTCGCCTGCTCTAAGTAGGGATAATGCTTTACCTCTGATTGAGTTAACGCTTCTGCCTAAGCCTTCTGCGATGTCCTCTATGAAAGCTCCATCGTTTACCATTGAGATAAACTGGCTTTCTTCGTCCTCACTGTAAGTTTTTACAGTCTCAACTTTAGGAGCAGGTTTAACATGCTCTGTAAGTTGCATTGAAAGGATTTTACCTTGAATTGATTTTGCACTAAATGCTCCACCTTCAAAGTTTGAAGCAATCTCTGCGTATGTGTATACACCTGAGTTATCAGTTACAAAGTTGCTTAATGTTGCTTCTTGCTCATCTGAGAATGATTTTGAAGCGTTTGCTGATGCTAATTCTACATCATAACCCATTTTTCTAAGCTTTGAACTTACACTTCTTACTGAAGTTTCTAGTTCGTCAGCAGCGTCTGCTACCATAGCTTGAGAAACTGGGCTTTCGTTCCCAACAAAATCTACTAATTGTTGAGTTCTTTCATCTGTCCATTTTGGTAATGCCATTTTAATTTTCTCCTAAAAATTTATTTAAATTGCTTATTATTTGAACACCTCGGTCACGAGCTGTTTGTGTTTTTGCTGATTCAATTCCGCTTTCATTCACTAGAATAGAAACTTCCTTGGTCAGCGATGTTTTAACGATATATCCAAACTGATTTAATACTTTTTCTGCGTGAGCTTTAGTTGGATAAGATTTTAACTTACCACTGATACAAACAACGCCATTGACCTCTTTCTTCTTACTAATTAAATTATTCCATTTGAAAGGTAATATTGTCTTGTAATCACTAGGGTAGTATTCAGTTTCTAACCACTTGAGTAAGTTGGCTGTCGCTTTTGGTCCGATACCTGCTTCAGTACAGCTTTTCTCGCTGATATCTTCAATGTGAGATATCTTATTGCATAATTTTTGAGAAGCCGACCGACCAATAAGGGGTATGCTGAAAGCTGGTATTAAATCGACCAACTTAGCACTCTTAGACTTTTGTATTTCATCAAAGAGTTTTACTGCCATTCTCTCACTACCTAGTTTTTCCTGTATTTCACTAACAGTTAGTTCATAAATTTCGTTATAATCCTGAACTTGTAGTTTGTTTATAGTTGCAGGGCCGAAGCCCTTTATCTTTAGAGTGGAAACAAATGCCTCGACTTTCTTATCCCATTGTGCAGGACAATTCGGATTCCTACAAAATAACTGGTCATTTACAAACTCCAACTTGGTTGAGCAAGCTGGACAAACGACTGGTGGGATAATGTCTCTCAATATTTGCCTCTCTCTTAAATATATAATATATTATAGACGATTTTTGGGCATCTGTCAAGAACTAAATTTCGGATGCCACCTACGATTAGACATTAAAATTTTAATCATCCTCGTAAATGTGAGTATCTTCTTCATAAGACCAACGATTCATTAAATAAAACCATATTGCGTGAATTTTATCTAGTAAAGATTTTATCCATTTCATACTTGTATATATCTCCTATTATCCTATCTGCCATTAACTTATGACCTTCCTCTAGTGGATGGTCTCTCGGTCCAAATGGCACCTTCTTTCTTTTACACATATCATAAAAAGGTTCTTCTGATAAACATGGAAGTTCTTTTAGATAGTCTTCCTTTTTCATGTGTGGTACTTGCCAAGTTAAATTGGCTCCTTCTTGTCTTTCTTCGTCTAGGTAGTGAAGCATAGTTTGTAATTGCCCACTAGACATAGTATAAAACAAGTAAGGTATTTGTTTTGCCTCTAAAAAATACTTTGTTGATATCATATGATTTAGAGTTGTTATTAAATTATATTTTGGGTTTCTTACTTCTTTAGCATACCCATTCAATCCTTGCCACTGCTTAAGTGATAAGTCTGGGTGAAAGTGTACTTCACTATCATCTGTTAGTTTCAATGTTGCTCTATTGAATCTGTGCGAAACCCATACAGCACTTCTCCAAATATTAGTAGATAGGTTAAGGAACTCAAATCTATTTGGTCCTGACCATAATATTACTACTAAAGGCATAGGAGTTCTTATCATATCGTCCATTGTAGTTCTCCATATTCTATCATTACTACCACCGACTTTTGAGTTTCTCCAAGTGTCTTGTTTGAAATGACTTCCAACTAGATAAGGGAATTGATCTTTTCCTTCTTTGACTTCCATTCCTTGAACAAAACTACATCCATTCCAATATATCACAATACTTTTACTCCATATTTATTTTGAAAGTCTAATGCCTGTTCCCATGTATTTACTATTGGTTGTCCTTTTATATTCAAACTTGTATTCAATAGCATAGGACACTTCGTTACTTCATACCAACATTCCAGTATCTGTCTTAAATTACTGCCATCATCTTTTACGATTTGTACTCTACTTGTTCCATCTACATGAACTACTGATTTGTAGTCATGCTTTGCTTTTGAAACAAATTGCATAAATTCATTTCCATATCCATCAAAGTACTTTTCATACTCTTCTTCTAGTATTGCTGGAGCAAAAGGTCTAAACTTTTGTCTTCGTTTTATTTTATTGACCTTGTTCTTTACATCATGTCTAGGGTCTGCCAGCAAGGAACGATTGCCTAATGCTCTCGGTCCAAATTCTGCTCTTCCATTTGCAACTCCTACCACCTTACTGTTTAGTAATTCAGCTACTACTTCATTTGGATTTAGTTCTCTAGGTATATTATATCCCCAAAAGGTATGAGTATACTCTAATCTTTTCTTTGTTTTAGCAAGTATACATCCAAGTGCACTACCTGCATCTCCTGGGTTAGGAAATATCCACATCTGGTCAAAGAGTTTTGCAATCTTTGAGTTTGCTACACAGTTTAATGCAACTCCGCCTCCGTATGCAACTTTGTTTCCATACTTTCTTGCTTCAAGAAATATCTGTTCTACTTCATACTCCAATCTCATTTGTGCACTAGCAGCAATGTCTACTGGTTTATTCCAAAACCATTTCTTTAAGGGAAGACCTGTGTGTAAATATTCATCTAATACTTCTCCCATATCTATACAGGGTGTTCCAAAAGCTGCCATACCCATTGTTATATACTCATCTTCGTTAGGTTTTAATCCTATCCGTTTCGTTATAGCACTATAAAATAATCCTAATGACCATGGATATTGTTTGCTCCAAACTTTTTCGTGGTTTACCCAAATACTTGCTGTATCAAACTCTCCAATAGCATCTATAACTACTGTAACATCTGGTACAAATGGAGCAGTGTAGTACGCTGCTGCCATATGACTTTCATGGTGTAATACACACTCTATATCTTCGTAGTAATCTACTTCTTTTTGTCCATAAATTTGTCGCCTTTGATTCTTTAGTTCCCAATCTTCATAGAAGTATTCCTTATCACAAGGTATAGCTCTAAGTTCATGGCAAAGGTGCGGGTCGTTTTTTATTCTACTAAATCTTTCTGATTGCGATGCAAAAAGTAACTTATCATCTTCCATAACAGCGACTGCTGCATCATGAAATCTTTCGCTTATTCCTTTTATTACCATGTTATTTCTCCATAACAAAATATATTCATACTATATCTAATCCCTTTCGTTATTACATTAACATTGTGAGGAGTTACAGCATGAAATATATGTAAGTCTCCCATACCTCTACTCATTGTTTCCCCACTTACTACTAAATCTCCACCCTCATAATCAGATGGGTCACTTAGTTGTATTGCACAACTTAGTTTTCTAACTTGTTCTTGTTCAAGCATGGAGTCATTAAATACAATATCTATATGAGTATCAAAATATTGTCCCTCGCTATACTTATTAACAGCAGTTTGTAAGTCTCCACTTAAAATCATATTGTAGTGTTTTGAATTAAACTCTAATACATGCTTTGCAATATCAGGCAATCTTAGTGGACTAGCTGAGCCTATCTCAGCATTTCTATATCCATCTATCTTAGGTTTACCATCTATTCCAACGGAGTGTGACTTAGAAAAGTCTTTTGCACTTTCTCTAATTTGTATACATTCTTCTTTGGTATAAAATCCTTTAACTGTATGTTTCATTTTTCTTAGGAAACTCCTCTAGTATTCTTGATTGCATACTAAAGCATTCCGTATGTCCTCCGAACTTATGTTCTGTTTTATGTCTATCGCTCTGAAATTTTTTGTGGAGTTTCTGTTCGAACCTCCAACAATCGTATAAATTCCCCTGCCATAGGCGCTGTATTCTGATGTCGTAGTTTGTGAAGCCACGCCCTCTTCGCACTGCGTCTTTGAAGGTTCTTCCTTTTGCGATGCCTACTTTTATAGTTTCTCGTTCCCATGATACTTGGTTGACCAATACAATTCCATAAAGAATTCCGTCCACCTCTTTTTCTTCGGGGTGGTTATTAAAATAAGTCTGGTTATAGACTCCTAGACTCATGATATGAGTAAAGGGTTAAAGTGTCTAATAAATCCTGACAGCAATATAAATACTGCTATACCATTCAAAATAATCAAAGCTCTATCTTTCCATAGTAGCCCTACCCATAGCCAACCTGATACCCCTACTAGGGATAAGCATAAGTCAACAAAAGGGTACATCTGACCTGACCTTACTGCAAAGGCACAAATCAAAAAAGCACTAGACACCCACTTAACATACCATGATAGGTCTTGTTTAGGCGTAGCACTTTTGTAAATTCTTTTACTGTTTTCTATCTCTTTCTTACTATACTTCATGTTTTCCTTCTTGTACTTTGTAAACTGACTTCTTAGCTACATGCTTTGCATACTTCCATTCTAGGCATTTAGTACAAACTCCACAGGGGATATCATCTTTGAAATCTCCACTACAAGTCCACACTAAATCTAGTAGGGCGGGATTGTCTTTCATAAGTAAACTAACTACTTCTGATTTATTCATCCATTCAAAAGGAAATAAACTAACAGGAGCTTGTATTACATGATGTGGTTGTAACCCATGTAAATCTAAACTTCTACTTCTTCCTGCCATCATAGCTCTAAGAGGATATCTTAACTGAAGTCTTTGTCTAAAAGAGTCATCAGCATTTGCTCCCCATACATGCCACTTAAAGTTTATCTGTCTATTACCTTGAATCAACATTGCAATCGCTGATTGTCCTTGTAACACCGAATAATTATTAATGTTTGTTTCTTGTGGCAAACTTGATTTATTATCTACTACTAATGGTACATTAAAATAGTTTGCCTGTTTTTGTGCAGCTTTTAATTCTGCATCTGCAAATTTTCCTTTTGCATTTGGATTATAAAGAGCTAAGCCTACTGGTTTATATCCTTTCTTTACAGCATACCATAAAGCGGCAAGGCACTCAAACCCTCCACTTATATTAACTATTGTATCTGTGTCTGTTGGGATTTTAACCATTTTAATCTCTTTTTATCTCTTTTATCTAATCCTCTGTTGCACATACTACAGGTCTTACTATATCGCCTGTTTCCTTGCAGTAAATTGTTTTGTAATTCTTTAAATGCTTCGCCGTTCCATATATCTAAGATGTTGTCGGTTTCTATGTTTCCGAAAATCTCTGAGTTAGTCCAGTCATTACAACATTTCTGAATCGTTCCATCCCAGTGTACCCATATTTTTACAGATGGAAAGGTACAGGGTGTATCTATTTCGGAAGTGTCAGTTGCGATTCGATTATAAATATCACTTCGATTACTAACTATGACTTCTGTTTGACCCCAATCCTCTGGTTTCATATTCTGATTCCAATATCGATGTTTTGCACGAGGAATTAATTTTTTTCTTTCTTCCATTTTTTCTTCACTATCATAACTATTTATAATTAGATAGTCAAACTCTTCAAAATAATGTAGTCTTTGTTCTAGCTTATATCCATTACTTATGATACGAGTTTTATATGTCTTTTTAGGGTGGTTAAGAAACTTTACAAATAATCCAAAGTCAGGGTGTAAACTGTTCTCTCCTCTACCTGTGAAACATACTATTCCTGTATATGTATCTAAATCTAATACAAACTTTTTAAACATATCGAAAGACATATACTCTTTCTGATTAGGATAACCTTCACTTCGTGGACAATAATTACAAGTCTTATTACAAAGTCCTGTTACATCTATATTAATCAGTCCTGGTTGTTTCATTTGCCCATCCACTTGACATTTCGTCCATGACAAATACCCAGTTCTTTCTACCTGCTGGGTCTATGTTTGTTCCTACTTCTCTGCAACCTAAGTCTAAAAAGACTTGTCTGCCTGGTTCATAAGTTATTTCTAACATTCTATGAGGTGACCCTAGTTTTTTACTTAAGAACTTGCCACCTTGTTTGAAATCATATACTGACATTCCGCCTTTATATTCATCCATACATGCCTGTCTACGGGCTGCTGGGTATCGATACTCTCTGCCATCATCTCCTACAAATACTTTATTTAAACACCATGATATAGTTCCTACCATATTCTGTGGCTCTAATCCTAGTACTGTATCATAGTTCATACACCAATAACTATTTTTATCATAGTGTGCTTCTAGGTCTTGATAACATACTTTGTTTCTTACTATAAAGCCTTGTATTCTTAACTGAATTATTCTATATAATTCATTAGCTGTTAGTTCATCGTAATGTTTTACTACTGTTATTATTGACATATTTGTTCTATTATCTCCCAACATTTATCTTCTGGTGTCACAAAGTCCGCTATGGGACACACAGGTTGTTTATCTTTATCATATACTGCTAATCCTAATGTATCGCCTGGCATACGAGTTAGTTTTGTTATTGTAGGTTCTTCTACCCACACTTTATGCATTTCAGTTGAACGCATTTCATAAATGTCTCCAACATTATATTGTTCAGTTTCTCCTTCTAGTATTGCTACTCCCTGCTGTACATAAGGAAAGTCAGGGGTTTTACCCTTCTTCAAGTAAGTGATACAATCTATGTTTCTCATAACCTGATTTCCATGTACAACTACTCCTCTCTTATTAAATAATTTACCTTGCATAACCACACTTCTAAAAGTACTTCTATGGTTATGGTATTCATCTACTACTACTGGAGTAAGAGTTGGATGATAAAAGTTCCATCTTTCATTAGCTGTTCTATTTAACCAAATAAAACCTAATCCATTCATTTGTGGAGTCTTGCCCCATGACCTTAAATAATCTACATTAATCATACTCGCCGTACAACTCGAGGTATTATTTCTCCACTTCTGATAACTTCTACATCACACCCGATTTTTAAATCTAGTGCTTCGATATATCCAATGTTATGTAAGGTTGCTCTTGAAACTATCGCATCGCCGATAATACAAGGAGATAATATAGCGACAGGAGAAACTGCTCCTGACTTACCTACTTGCCAATCGACATCAAGTAGTTCTGTTACTACTCCTGCTTGTCTAGTTTTTATTGCAAACGCTCCACGGGGATGGTGTGATGTGTAGCCTAACGATTCAAATTTACTGTTAGAGTCGACTCTTACAACTTTACCATCATTTGGGAACAACGAGTAATCACTTAATGTGATAGACTCGAAACCTTTGTCAGATAACACTTTCATATCTTCTACCCAACTGTCTGAAAGACAAGGTTGAATACCATAAGATACAAAAGTCAAATCACGACTTTTAAACTCTTCTACATCTTTTAAATTCAATGCACCAGAGGCATAGTTTCTCGCATTAGGTATAGACTTGGGAGCTACAATCTCTCCTGTGATCTGGACTAGTCCTTCGATAGAAATATCGTTAGGCACAAGAAAGGACATCTTATTAGTAATGTCTAGTCCTTGTTTACCATCTCCCCTAGTAAGTGCTTGATGCAGCTTCCCGTCTATATATGTCAAAGAAACAGCGGCACCGTCTAACTTGGTCGTCATAATATGGGCGTGTTTACCTGTCCAATCTGGCTCTTTGGTTTCGCCTATAAATACTTTTTGGAGTGAGTACATTTGATACGGATGTGTGTACCTTTGCTCGTTGACCTTGCTCCCGACTTCATTTTCCAACTGTGTATTTTCAACAAGTCGGTCATAAACTTCATCTGGGATAAGAGGGTTGCCCTCTACATATGCTTGATTGCATATGCGTAAATATGCTTCTAGTTGTTTATTCATATGTATATTATATCCGATTTTCGGGATTGTGTCAAGAACTATTTTTGATAGATGTTGTCTAGAGTCTCTTTGAAATGAGTTGACAGAACATCTTTTACTTCAGATATGGAAAGGATTTCTACTAAGGCATCGAATAAACCACGAGTATTATCAAAATCCATCTTAATTGCTATACCATTCTTTGTAGGTTTCCATTGTTCATCAAAGTCTTGGTAATATTTTCTTATGTGTAAGTATTCCTCTCCACGAAAAGTATTGACCATAACGAAAACTTTTTCATTCTTGTCTTGGTTATAGTGTATTTCCCTTTCGTAAACAGGGGGTGCTTCATGTATTTCTATCATTTTTCAATATCCTTGCTAGAGGCACAATAGAAGTTACATTTGATGGTTGCAATAATCTAAAAGAATCAGTGTCCCAACAAAATAATAACATTTGAGTTTTATTTGGTTTCGCCCTGTTCTTTTTAGTTTGTATGTATTTGTTATCAAAATCCATAGTGCAGACATTATACTTCAGTCTGCGACTGTTTTGACTTCGGTAGGTAATTATTGCATCACCTGCATCCGTTACTGTTTTAGTAAAATCGTCTTTCTTCATCCGTATCCTTGTGGGTAGTTAATATCTATTAGCGTCCCAACAATGGTTTGGTTGTTTCGAGCTTCTTTTTATAGATGCAAAAATATGCGGACAGTCCGTAGACTGCCCACACTCAGGGGTAGTTAATCGTTTAGTTTATTGATTAGTGTTGCAAAGTACATAGCAGCTTTCCCTGTGAGTCTGCCTATGATAGCTGCGTCTGGCTCTTCACCAGCATCGCTTATTGCACTTGTAAGTGTTTCTTGAGCAACGGCTACATTAACTCTGCCGCCACCTGTCGAACCTCCACCAGATTTAGGAGCAGGTGTTTTTCTTACATAAACTTCTGCTTTTGTCAAAATCATACGAACTCCATTTGGGCTCTCGCCTAATTCGTCTGCAATCATTTTAACAATCTCCATACTTGTTTCTGGAGTTGGTTCTTCTGCAGTATACATCTCTACTGCTTGAGCTTTTAATTCGTCTGTCCAAGCCATTTTTCTTTTTTTCCTTAATGTGTATTTTGTTTTGTATTCGGCAAGAGTGGAAGTATTACGATAACCAGGGCACCAACCTGTGGTCTCTAGCATCTGTGTGTAAAACCTGTCGCTCATTGCTTATTTCCTTAATATAAATATATTATACAAGAAATTTAAGCATGAGTCAAGAACTATTTTTTAGAAGCTATGACCGTAGGTCATTATATCATCCTTATATAGTACGGCTATATTAGTTTTGCTCTTAATTGTATACCATCTTTTCCAATCTGTTACAATCTTGACATCCTCTAAAACTGATGTATCTTTTGGATGTAGGTTGAGTTCTTTCAACTCATCTTTCCAAGCACTAAAATTAACAATGTAGTCGCAATCTTTATAAAGTTTTGTCTGTGCTTCAAGAGGAAACTTTAAACACCACTTGTCAAAGCCTATATAATTAAAAGCATAAAAGTATTCAGTAACTGCTCTCTCATATGGATTTCTTACTACCCCTATGGTTTTCTTTTTATCCTTTAGTATTAGACTGGACATTTTGTTCCTGTAGTTTCTTGTTTAGTTTCTCTACTTGTATATACAACTCATATAGCTGTTTAGTTTGTTCAGCTACCATCTCTTTTAGTATTTCTACTTCTGTCTTTCTCATTTGAAATACTTAACAAGAACTGCGAGTTTATCTTCTAGTGAAGATAGTTTCTCTACTTCTGCATCTAGTGTTTCTATAATATCGCCATGTTCTGCAAGTCCTACATGAGAACCTAGTAGCACTTCAATATTTACTTTGTGTGCTTCTATACCACCCTCATAAAATTTTATGAGAGCTTTAACTAATCTTTCTCTATAATTACTCATCTTTTTCTCCTATAAGTGCGGGGACAAACCCTCGCATAAAATGTTCTTTTCTTTTGTCATCTAGTAAAACAAGAACTAAAAATGGTAAGCAAAAAAGACTAAATAATATAAATATTATTCCAGTTAACCACTGCCATTGTAGTATCATATTATTAGGCGACATAATTCTTACCAACTTCATAGAAGGTAGGTACAATTGCCAAAATGCTAGAACTACTCCTGCCATCCAAAATGCCAGTATGTAATTAAATATTGTATATGTCGACTCCATATTTTTCTAAATGCCTTAAGCTTCCTATATCATAAGCTAGTTGAAGGGTGTATTTTCCTGCGTATCGTAAATGAGGAAAGAATGTATCGCTCAGATCAGTAGTTTCAATAGTGTATAATAAATACATTTTTGCTCCATACTTCTCCTCATAATTACAGGCTTTTGTAATATCGCCTTGACAATTATATCCCTCATGGTCTACTTGCCACTGAGGACTAATCTCTCTTATTACTTTTGCTGGGTAATTCTTTCGAATTGCCCATACTATTTCTCCTTCTTCAAAGCTCTCAGACATACATTGGTCTGGTAGCATTGCTTCTCTTATTGCTTTATGGTCGCTTTCTGGGAGCTTCATTGGAACTCCGATTCTTTCGATAATGGCTTTTACAAAAGCAGGAGAACGATATATTCTCTTTGCTATGTTAGACACATTATCACCTTGTAAATACCCTTGAACTACAAACTTTATATCTCCGTCTGTAGCAGGAGTACCTCTTAACTTGGCTTTCATCTTCATAGTACGAATTAAATCTTCTTTATGTTGGTCGATGATATTGCCTAATCGTGTAGTGTTATAACTAATATTCAGAATACTACATGCTTCCTTTTTAGTTATAGGTTTCTCAGCCTCTAATAGACCGATTACTTTTGCAACATTAACTTTCGTTATGTTTTCGTGTTTCTTGATTCTCAATTTCTTTCCCTAATAGCATTACAGCATAATGTAGAATTTTTAATAAATCATCTGTGTTCTTTCCATTCTTCTTGCCATATCGTTGGGCATACTTTATGATATTTCCTAAGCAAAACCCTTCCCCATGACCTGCGTCAAATACGAACTCTGTTGATTGTATCTTTTCCATACTATAATGACTATTATAAGTTTGAATAATATGGTTATTCAACATATTTAATGCTGTTTCTTCGTTAAATTTGTTCATTGTTTTTCTGTGCTAAAAAAGCAAACCTGTACCAGTCTGCCTGTTTCTTTATCATGCCCCCAACCTGCGTTGAATGGAGCATGCCAATATGTTGCAGGATACATAACCAATCGATTATATACATTACCTACATATGTATGTAGTTCCCAAGAGGAGTTTTCTTTCTGCTCCCAAGTTCCTGTGAAACTTTCCATACTAATTCTTAAATCATCCCTGCACTGTATTGATTGTTTTTCTTTATCTCTAAATAAACCTGTTCCATGAGTTACAGGAGCATTTGGTGTTAGATAACACACACTTGCCCATGCTTCTCCATCCATAAGTTTAGTTGTTTTTTCAGTATAGTTAGCGAAATCATGATGTACCCAATTTTTATACTCTTTCGTTTCTAGTCCTAATGTAAAGGCAGTATTACTATTTCTTTTTGCAAAGTGTATAATTTTTCTGTTTAAGATTTTTTCTAATCTATTCTTTACATATACAAAGTTTTCGTTAGAAAAAGAACTTATAGTTCTTTGACCTGGAAACATAATTCGTTTACCCTTGACCCCAGGAAAGAAAAACTCTTGTAGAGCTTTTTCTCTAACTTCCTCAGGATTAGGATAAAAATTGTCTTGAACTACAATCATTTTTGTAGTTCATCTAGTACATCTAATCCACCTTCAATTTTTGCAAGGTATTCTTTTTTATTGTTTAGCTGACCTTCAAGCAAAGCAATCTCTGCCTCAGCTTCAGCTTTCTGTTTGTTTAAATTTTGCCTAAGCATATCAGCATGAGACATTGTCTCAACTGGCTCTTTAGTTATGCCCAATAGCGTTTCAAGAGGAATGTCTTTTGCCATGTAATCTTACTCCTGTTCCTAGATGAGTTTCTGTTCCATCAGACTTTCTCATAATTAATTGTCTACGATGCTTAAGAAACTTCATTCTTGATGTTAAATATTCTTCTAGTGCCGTACTTTGTAAGTTGCTAGGCACAAAGAAAGTATATACTCCTGATTTTATTTTTTTCATGTTCTTGTTATTCTCTTGTCATACCATGCGAGACCTTCATCCCACCAATGGGGATTGTCTCGATATGACCACTTGGCAAAGGTCGCTTTGTCAGTATGGTAGTATAAACGATAACTACCGACAACATCATCTTCGTCTTTCAACTCATCTGGCATTGCCATACCGAAAGGTGTCTCGCCTAAACGAGGCATATTCTTTGGCTCGGGTAGTTTATTTACTACTTCCATAACTGACTTGTGCAACTTACCGTAACGATAATAATACTCATCATTGAGTGCATTTGCATAGCAGTGCACCCACTCAAAGTTGTCGAGGCTAGACCTAGTCCAAATTGTACAGGGATGATTATACATCATCGGCAAGTACGGAGTGATTGGTCTCTCCTCTAGTGGCAAATGTTTAATCTTTGCCTTTTCTTCATTTAGAACCTTGCTCTCTTCTTTGTTCAATGCACGAGGCACAAAACCAAGAACTTGGTCTACCCACACAGCAGTACACAAAAGTTGTGCTGCCTCTAGTGGCATTTTGACAATATGTTTGTCAACATGATATTGTGCAGACTTGTCAAGGTCTTTATCTAAGTAAAATAAGTTCATCTTATATCCAGCATTTATATTTCGGACATTCACCTGTTATGTGGTCTACTAAGTGTCCACAAAACTCACAGTCATCCCAATACCATGTCTCAAAGGACTTGGTATCTGAATTCCACATTTGAACTGTCTTTCTTTCTTGATTTTCCATAATATATATTATACAGAAATTTTTATCTGTTGTCAAGAACTATTTTTATTTGCCTCCAAAGGCTTTACCAGCCTCAGATATACCAAATGCTCCTAATGTTACTATAACGAAAGAAGTATAAATAGTATCGGATATGACTAAGTCTTGTCCCATAAATGCTGTGACTAGGTCACAGATTCCGAACACCGTCATTAAGAAGAAAGAAATAAAACCAATGATAGCTTTTTCATTTATATCATTATGGTCTAAGAATAAGTCCATGAACTTACGCTTGCCGGGCTGCATTCGAGCACGGTCTTCTTTCATCTTAGCAATTAAGTCTTCAGCTTCATCGAGTTTATCGACTAGCTTCATATACTTATCTAAGTCTATCTGAACTTCATTTCTACTGTTATCACTCTCAATTGTTGCCATAGTAATCTCCTATGGTTTCCAGTCATACCACTCCCTTCTGCGATAAGGCTTTCCAGGCTTTGCTTCCTGAAAGTGAAAAGAGATAGATAATCTTGGACTTAGAGTATCAACTCTATGAAATTTCCCTTTCGGGATATATAGTAAATCACCCTCGTCTAGTTCTACAACTTCTTCAACTGTAGCGTCTTTCAATCTATCGTGACCAAGGTCTTTACTAAACTCTTTATAAATGTACCAGCGTATCTTGCCTGATACATGAAATAAAAAATTGTCCGTTGAGTCAGCATGTATTGGAAAACAATGTGCATCCCTACGCTTACTACAGTATATATTAGCTTGACCTATTCCATATACTTTTTCAAACTCTTGGCATTGTTTCCACATACTTTCATTTAAGAACTCACTTAATGTAAGTATGAAACTGCTTCCTCTGTTCCACAAATCTAATATCTGTTCTCTACTATACTTCTTTTTGGACTTCTTCTTACACCACTTATTACCATCTGGTAATACTATTTGTAATTGGGGAGTCCTGTCCCAGCTACCGACATTTATTTGATTCAAATAGTTGTCAAATTCTTTCCAACTAAAATGGTTTTCAAATATATTATCTTTTGACTTAATTATAAAATGTTTTTTACCTTTATACTCGTCTAAAAATCTTTCACGAGAGATAGGGTTAATTAAGTTATCAAAGGGAATTGACAATTTTTGCTAACCTCCACCACTCTCTCATTAGGTCAGGTCTAGGATGAGTAGCCTTTGCATGAGGTGTATACTTTGGATGCCATGGTTGGTAACTCAATGCTGTTAAATGTAATTGCCAAATCATATCCATCTCTAAATTTTCTTTATCTTCCCATGCAGGAGGTGTTTTACTCCATAAATCATACCCTCTAGGTATTGCTGAGGGATTCGTTCCATCAAAGACATTCCATCTAGCGTCTAACATATGAACTAACTCTTTTGTCTTTTCTTTATGTGGACTACCTAATTTTTTCATGACTTGCCACTTATAAGAATAGTTTTTATTCCAATTAATTATATCGTCTATGGGGTCTACAAACTCTTCTGCTTTCTCACAATCTATCAAAAGTACACTATCACACCAGAAACCTCTTGGATATCCCATATGAGCTCCTGCTTTACCATTATCTTGTAATGCATCCCATACCATTCCAAATGCTTTTCCTTCTAAGTCTGTATTATATAGTGCAGCTATGTCTCTAAAGTTAATCATATCTGTATCTGTGTAGAGTGCTTTTCCTTTATATCCCATTAGATGTGGAACTGCATATCTATAACAAGTAAATGGAGTGCCCCAAGTTTTTCTATTCCACCCTGGAAAGTCACTTGGTCGTAAGAATACTACTTCTACAGGCATTGTTGCATTTTTATGTATTGTATACAAATAAATCTTTTGTGCTAAATCATCATGAAGGTCACTTGTTCCTACAAATAGTTTAACTGTATCTCGCATACAATACCTCCTGTCCTTCTTCCATGTGCAAACAATGTGCATATCTATTACCTATAACAAATATACTGCCCTCTGCAATAACATTCAATTTTATATTTCTACTTTTATAATTATATAAATCGTAATCATATATAGCTACTGTATGTAGCAGTCTTAAAAAGTTTTCAGAAACTAATATTCTTATATCTCCTTTCAATGCATATATTATAGTCGCATCCTTACTAGGAATATGTAATCCCTTGCCTGAATGTTTAGCTGTCATGATATCAAAGAGAGGAGGAGTTTTGTATTGTTTTCCTACTTTACGAAAGAAGTCAAGAAAATCATCACGATTATCTTGATACTCAGGTGTTGAAGTTTCATAGTCATCTCTGGAGTCTCTCCTATAAAATAAAAATGAGTCCATCCATGGAAACATATATTCATGTTGGTATATACCATAATCAGCTATACCATTAACTACTTCTTTTACTTGTTTAGTAAGTTGCACCTTTACCTCTCATAAATCCTACTATTATATCTCTTTTGCCCCACTCTAGTGGTTTGCTCTCATGTTCGTGTATGCTAGTGAAAATAGTTAGACTTCCCTTTTTTCTCATCGATGGGAAACTATGTCTAAAATTCTCTCTCACTTTCATACTATCTGGTAGAAAATTACTGTCCATATATACATCAGGAACAGTATAACTTTCTACAATTTCTAAATCACCACCACCATATTCTTCAGAGTGGCTCAATTGTATACTTAAACTTAGTTTTCGTACTGTATTACTAGACATAGCTTGTAAACTAGGTCTATGGTCACGATGTGGTCGAAAGAACATTCCCTTTTCGTCATATCTAACCATGTTTATTTCGTGCCATTTTCTTTCTTGATGTAAATGAAAGTTATATGACCTATCATTATATAAGTTAACAGCTTTTATTAGTCTGTCATAGAATGGGAACTCTACATTACTTCTCTTTTTACATTTTCTAATCTTACTGTTATACCCTGAGTATCTTGTGGCAGCATACTTCCACTTCATATTCTTATTTATTTCAAACAAACTATCGCACTCTTCTTCTGTTAAAAAGTCTGGTATGTGTCCTACAATGTCATGTGTTTTATACTTACTCACTAATAATTTCATTATTAATTACTCCATCTTGCAATGTTAGTTGATAAGAATGTGCCCACTCCACATTTTCTGCTAAAATACAAGTAATAGTATCATAGCCTAACTTTCTAGCTAAACTTAATCTTTGATTGCCTGTATAGGCGAGGAGGGGGTAGGATTTTAGCCACGGTTGGTGGTCTTTTACCTGTCTTTGCGACTGATACCAGTTAGGATATGTGTTGGGTATCACTATAACTGGGTCTAGTAATCCTTTGTTATTGAATGATTGTGCAAGGTGTTTCTGAACTCTCTCATGTTTCACTGCTCTACAAATTAACTGTATCGCTGCATCCATAGGTTTAGATGTTGTTTCTTCTAAACCCTCTTTGGTCATTAAATATGTAGTTATTGGACTACTGTTTTTCGCTATTAACCTCTTTGGTTCCAAGTTCCTCCCTTGCTTCTAATTGTTTTATTCTATTAATTAATTCTGGGTATGCATCAAACTCGTGGAGTTCTTTACATGGGTGGCTATTTTCTTCTAACTTTATTACTCTATCTTCTAATTCTTCTAGCCATTCTTCATTTTCTTCAAATCTGTCTTGTGCTGGTTCATGCTTTTCAAACCAGTCTGAGTGTTGGTTCATGGCTCTTCGCCACTGTAACATTTCCCAAAACCTACTGAACATTTCGGATAACCTCTTTTGCTGCTTCCCATTCGTGTAAGTTCTTTGAAGGGATTGATATTTCAAATACAAATCTAGGGTGTTCTAACCCTGTGTTTCTATCTGCTAACCATTGAGTTCCCTCCATGCTACCTGCTAATACTGTCCAGTCTTTTCCTTGGTGTTGGTCTGGTATTTTCTTTATTTGCCCATCTCCAACCCAATGTGTCACTCCAGTACCTCTATTATAAATAAATCTTATAAACTTTCTTTTCTTTAGATGACTGTTGTTCCATGCTGTCCAACCCCATTTCTTTGGTTGCACGGCAATCTCACTTACATACCAATTAGCTGTATCAGTGCTTAACTTCATTGCACCTAAAAATGCATTGACTGCACTATGTAATTCTTCTGAGGGATAACGCTTTGTATAATCTATAGTATTTGTTCTATCTACTGTAGGTGTTGACATAGCCATCTTATCTTTTAACCTTTTAAATGATACATCTGGTGCTGGGTGTTTATTATATGTTGCTACTTGTTTATAGCAAAACATAGCTAAGTAATGTAATTTAGCCACTACTTGCTGGTTATTTAGGTTTACTTTCTCCATTGTTTAAATCCGCTGTCGTTACCTCTCGGTAATATACTACGACATCCTTGAGTTCTGTAATGTATCTTTTTAGTTCTTGCATATTATATGCCATAACTTCATAATCAGGTATGGTCATTGCAAGAAAGACTAACTCCCCTTCTTGGTCTTCGATAACTTTAAATTGTGATTCAAAGTTCTCAGGCGTTATGGTTAACCATCTTACCTCTTTTAAATCTATCTCACGAGGCATGATAGGTTGAACTATCGTCCTCTCCATTGGTTTTGCTACTACTTCTATCTGTTTAGTTGGAATTAGGCTGCAGCTGGAGCCCATCATCAAGGTCATCAACAACAACGCTGAGTTTCTCGATTTCTTCCATAATGTGTTTTGTTCCATTATTTATCTTCCTTTGCATATCAACTGGGTCGCCCATTATTTTGGCAGTCAGTTTATATTCTCTTATAAATTCTGAATATCTATTCAGTTCCCTTTGAGCGTTCTGACTCTTTATTGTCATCTCGTTCAGTTGTGTTGTTTGTAAAGCAAAGTCATTAGTCATTGTGTCTAATGCTTCTTGTTGGGTAGCGATTGCTCCCTCTAATGCTAGATTGTTTGCTTTTAGTGTGACATTCTCGTTGTATAGCCAATATCCACCTAGTCCTAGCACTACAATTATTCCTATATAAAATTGATTCATACTTCTACTATCCTTTCTCCCTCTACTGTGACTAAGCAGGTTTCACACCAACCAAAGTCATCGTGTTCGCACTTGCCAAACTTTGCTCTTTTACGAGCATTGCTCTCGTGCATTGTTTTTACCCAAGCATCTGATGTATCCTGCCATGTTTTTGAATTTTCATACATTGACAAAGGATTTCTCATATTTCTTCTATTCTGTAGTTTAGTCCTTCTGCTCCTCGGACTTCAATCGTATCTCCTTCCTCGGTTTGAAACTTTAGGTATTTTTCTTCTTTTGCGTTAAATTTTCGAACTATATAAGTTGTATCATCAGCGTCTCCGAATATAGCATTATAACTAACAGTTAACTTATATGTGGGATATAAATACCTCAGTATTTTATAATATAGTTCTTTCACTTCCAATCCTTTCCACAGAACATATTTCCTTCGGCTACTCTTCTTCGAGTTAGTCCTTCAAGCACTTTACCCCCTGCTTTATTCCATCTAAGCATTTGATTTGGTACTTCATCATAATCACCTGCATTTAATACTTTTAACATAGTGGATGCTTTCAAATTGCCTCCACCTAAATTATAAGTCCAGCTAACTAAAGCATCGAATTGATTCTGAGCTAAAGGCGATGTTACACTATTGTTTACATAACCCTCATACTCTTCTAGTTCTACTTCTAACATATGGTCAGCGTGATCTTTACTCCACTCGTCTCCCTTTTGCACTCCTTTGGTATGACCATAACCTATAGTCCATACTCCTGCTGCGCACTGATATGCTTGAAGTTCTAATCCTTCAAAATCTTTTATTAACTCTAATCCGTATTGTGATGTTTTCATAATTCTCCTGTAAGGAAGGGTTTTCACACTAGAGAAACACCCTTCAAAAACCTTCCGACAGTCTATATAAGAACGCCTATGCTATTAACAATTACACTTCCAAAACCAACGACCAATATTACATTCATCATTGCGTTACATAGTGTTCCGTCCTCACACATACCATCACGAACTTGCAACAAAATTGCTTTCATTTTAATTTATCTCCAAGACTTTCCTCTTAGAATTTGGAGTTCGTGACAGAGTGATTGTCAGTAATCCGTCTTGTAGATTTACACTTTCTACTTGTAAGTCGGCGTTAAGAATAAATCTTCGTTCAAAAGATTTCAGACTTAATCCCTGATGAACAAAGCGCTCATCAGTATCTAGTTTTTGTTCTTTCTTACCCTTTAGTTGGAGTTCCTCGCCATCAGCGACTATCTCCAGTTCTTCTTTTTGCCACCCTGGTAAAGCAATCTCTATACGATAACTGCCTTTACTTTCGATTATATTATATCTAGGATAACTTGTCTCCGTGTATGTTGGGAGCGTTGGCATATCCAATCCAAGCCAAAATTTACTTAAATCTATACTCATTATTTTTCTCCATAATTCCTTTTCAGTAAATACTCGCATTGCCTCTCGGTCAATGCACCAAAATGCAAGTGAAACCTATCACTTACATACTAATTATATCAATTTTTGACCGTGTTGTCAAGAACTATTTTTCAGTATCATCGAAAGTAAGTATTCCTTTCTCTTCCAAATAATCTATCGTCCCTCGTATTCCAGTCTGTTTTCCGAAGTAATAGGAACCAGCACAGGTAAAAATTAAAAATATTAAATAACTTATATCATTTTCATTCATAGATAATATTATACCAACTTTTTAAGATGATGTCAAGGCAAATTTTCTAGTTAATTAAAAATAGTTCTTGACTTTATTGGTTATCTTTAGTATAATATACATATGAATAAATGGAAAGACGAAGAAAAGCAGTTTCTAAAGCGTCATTACAACTCAATGCCGACTGATGAAATTGCCACCAAAATAAACAAAACGAAAGAGCAAATCTACTCGCAAGTTTTCTACTTAAGGAAACGCGGTTGGACTTTTAATCGGAGGTCAGATGCCCAGTATTGACATGAAAGGCATGAGTTTCGAGAAAGGTATTCGTATTTTTCGAAGAAAGTGTGAACGAGCAGGGATAAAAGACAGGTGTAGAGAGAAAGAATACTATGTCAAACCCAATGTCAAAAAGAATGAGAAGAACAATTATACGAAACGAAAACGCAAATTGGACTTACAAAAGTCAAAGGAACTCGAATTTAGAAAGAAACTCTCAATGAGAAATAGAGGTGTTTGAAAATTCTCTATATAACATAACTAAATTTTACAATCGTAATTCAAACTAAAAAATATTTTTTCGTATCTAAAGTGTATTCCTACACACCATTACATATACCACCGAAAAACACATCTTGCTTTCTTTTGAAAGTTGTGATATAATATAATCATAAATTATGATAGTTAACCAAAACAAATCACTGACTGCTCTCTCTTATCTAATCTGAGACTGGAAAGCTGGAACGAAGCGTAAGCGAGAGTGATAGCGTGTCTCTAATCTAGATAAATTAAGAGAGCTAATTGTGTTAACAATATCAATTCATGAAACCAAACAATAACCTGTTCTGGGTTATTTTAAATTCCAAATAATAAATCAATTACTACAAAACCCTTTCCAATTACTCCAATTTGCACAAACCAAAATTTTTTAAAGGCAAGAAAAAACCACTACGATGAGTGGCTACTTTCTTTGTTTTCTCCTAGTTATGTCAAAACCATGAGTCTTTAGACCTTGGAACACTATCATCTTGTAGTATTCGTATTCTTTGAACTGGTAATACTTCTCTATGACCATTCGGAAATCTTAGTCTTGCTTTCATACCCGTTGGGGCTTCTGTAAGTCCCATGACCTCAGCATACTGTCCATGTTTTTCTACTAACTCATCCATTCTTCCTAGTTTACACACTCTCATATTGCACTCCTTAAATTTTTTAGTGTTGACTTTGGTGCTTTCTCTAACCCCGCTAGGGCTGTGGTAGAGAGTTCTAACCTCTCAGCTAGTTGTTGCACTATTTCTAATTTTGTTTCAGGTTTCTCCCCAGTTTTGGTGACATATTCTGTCTTTAGATAAACTCCTTCCCTACTTAGTTTACCTATGATAGATTTTATACTCTTGTCCATATTTTTAGCTAGATTTTCTACTGTTTCTCTAGTCGGATTAGCACTATACTGTTCTATCATTTGTTCTACTTGTTCTTCTGTGTAGTTTACTGCCATAGTTTGTTCTCCCATTTTTCTACTTGTTTAGCCACTCTAAAATTAGACCAGCCCCATTCTTCAGCTGCTATCTCTATAGCCTCCTCTTTGCCATACTTCAGTTCCCAACCCATAAAGTCTACTTCCATATCATCTAGTGTATCAAGATAACTCATTATTAAATCTCTCCCACTCATCTATTAGTCTATCGTTTTTCAACTGACTTGGCACTAATTCTATATCATTTCTAGTTATTCTACCATCGTTGTATTCAATGTCTACAACTCCTACTTCTTTTTTTACATCGGGTTCTGGCTCATACCACATCGAATTTAGACTATGTGCATGAAGTGATTTCACTCCTCTAGCCCATTCCTCTGCAGCGATCTGTTTAGCTCGTTTTACTACTCTATCATGGTATTGTGTCATAATATCTCCAATGTTCCTCTATCAAAGAATTGATATACTAGCTCATCACAGTATCCTTGTGGTTCCCACTTCTCTCCTTTGTAGCTACCTTTTACTAATTCGTATTCTTCCCACCAGTCAAAGTCATCTGATTCAAACCAGCTTTCTTCTTTACCAAATGCTGTTAATAGAACTTCGTTTAGTTCTTCACCATCTATTTCATCAGTGTCGTCATAGCACTCTCCACCTTCAATAAAGTAAGTGGTTTTTCCTACAAAGTTTCTGAACTCATCTTCATAAGTCATGGTAGCAGTTGGTTTAGTTCCTAACTCATTATGTATATACTGCACTAGATGTTTTACAAAGGGTATTGGTGGACTCCATGCTGAATATCCACTAAAGTAATCTTCATGATATTCTTCAACATGACACCACTTTGCTCCAATATTCTCAATACCCCAGTTATACCAACCTTCTTCATCATATTCGGTAGGGTATATAGGTAATTTCTCTATTTCATACTCCAACCAACCATGTGTCGTTTTACTACTAATGTTTTCCATTAGAAATTGCAGTAGTTTACTTTCTTTTTCATCAATGTCAAAAGTGACATGAAAATGTACATTATTTGCCATTAGTTTACTACTCCAAACGCAGCTTCGTATTCGGACTTACTAATCAAAACAAGCTGTTCATCTCGAATTGTCCTTCCATCTTCTAGGTCTATCAACATATGTGTCGAATTTCTACTCACATGACCAAACCATCTAGGTTTGCTATCCTCTGGGTATCGTATTGCTACTATTTTACTACCATTTGCTTCCATTCCTACTTTATAATGTCTACTCGCCATATTCTTCCCTCTCTTTCTTTTTAGCCCAGTCACTCCATGTTATGAAAAACATAGGCAATACTATTGTTGCAAATCCAAACAATGCAATAAATGTAATTAACTCTCCAATACTCATATATCTCCTTCCTGTCTGCTCTCAGACCTTGCTACCTCAAAACCATTTGGGTATCGCTTTTCAAGTTTGTTTATATTTTCGTCCATTACTTCATCAGGTGTAAATCCAAGTGCGATACAACCTTGAACCCAATACCAAAGGACATCTCCTAGTTCTCTTTTCATGTGGAATATTTCATCAGCACTGAACTTACTATCTGATTGAAATACTTTTTTCTTTACTACTTCGGCAAACTCTCCACTTTCTGCCATCATACCTATCAATGCGGTCATTAGTCTTGCCATATCTATTTCTTGGTCAATCACTTCACTACCTTGCATTGTATAAGTTCCTCGTAGATACTCTACTCTGTCACACATTTTGGTCGTATCCTTACTTGCTCCAGAGGTAGTTGTGTCTACAAACTTTGCGTAGTCATTAATTTTACTTTCCAATATCTTTTACCTCTTTTTTTGGTATCACTTGGTATGCACCTTTGTTATAAGCAATTGATACCGTGTATTGCTTACTGATTTCTTTCTTATATGAAGTATCTTCAGGTGTTTGATACTCCTTCACTTTTGCACTAGGATAGGTCGTTTGTTTACTACTTTTTGTCGTTTTATTACTATTTATATCACTTTTAGTTGCTTTTTGCCACTTATTAGTCACTTTTTTAGTAGTTTTCCTCACTTTTTTCCTTTTTCTGCCATGTATATCATAACTCATGCTACCTTTAACTATCATTTTTGTAATCCCCCATGTCTATGTTGTAGATTTCGCACAATCTGTTTAGCATTAGTTCATACTCTAGTGTTAATTCTACAATGTGTTCGTTAAGATGTTGCAAATCATCAAGGCACAACTTTATTTCATCTTCATGCTTTTTCAGTTCTACCTTGATTTTATCCCCCTCTGTGACAGTAGGGAACTGTATAATTTTACCCATTATTTAAACCCCTCAAAAATGTGGTCTATCATTACTAGCACAAATGTGCCTATGATACAGAACACTATTAAGCAAGTGTATACTTCTACAAACCACTCACCCATAGTTATTATCGTCATCGTTGTTGCTAAAGTATATAAATACTAGAAACATAGCAACTAGAATTATTACTGTGTAATCCATTCAAATCCTCCTACTAATAACATCATTACTATTACTCCGATACCGAAACCTATCAGTATCCACTCTAGTGGGTCTTCCTTATCAAAAGGTTTCCACACTTCATGATTGGCTTTCTCAATCCAACCATAGCCTTTCCACTTATCCTTCATTAGCAAATCCCCCTGTGTATAAATCAATTAAGTATGACTCTATTAGATCGATGTAGTCTTGATAGCTGTCATACTCTCCACTTATACTGTCATAAGCATACTTCATTGCTCTTAGCATATCCTCTTTAGGAATTTGAAACGCATCTATGATGTGTCCATCATGGTCTTTGTCAAAGTTAGGGTAGTATGATAATTCATTTTGCACTTCTTGTAGTTCTAAAACACCATAGATTATGCACTCATAGAACTCCTCTACTTTCTTCATAACTGTCCAAAGTGAGTGGGAATGAAAAAAGAGCAACCCATCGCTCTCATCTTGAACGGGTTGCTCTTTGTATTTGTCATTGAATAGTTTGTTTTTGATACTACTCATTAGGTTGCTCCTCTACTTTTTGAAAGGTTGTGCCATCACAGTATCCAATCATTTTTCTTCTGTGTATCTCTTTACGAGCATACTTGCCTTCAACACTCTGGTCGTTTTCTAACTTAGCCAACGCCTTGTCAGTGTATTGCATATAATCGTGCCATAACTGTTTCATTACTTCACTCCTTCGGATAATCTATCCAATTCGTCATAATCATACTCTTTGTTGATAATGATTTTTACTTTTCTTTTGTTTGCTCCTACCACTGTGTGGTCAAGAACTAAGCCATTTTTTGCTAGAGCATTTACTTTTCTTTTGAATGTTCCATACTCTTTTTGTGTCAATATTGCTGTTGTCATTTGCCTTGCCCCCTATATGCTTTATGTGAACGCTTCTTGTGTTTGTTCATGTTAATACTGAATGTGCTTTTGTTGTTGCCTTGTGAAGTCTTTTTCACATGACTGATATGTCCTTTACTCCATGATGCCATTACACACTCTCCTTAGTAGCCCATACCACTTTGATACCTCTACGGGTTAGTTCGTTCATACACTTTTGCACTACCTTTGGTTTCGCATTTGAACTATTGATGTAGTCAAATAACTCCTGCTTTGGTGTGTTGTGTATGAAATAATGTTTCATCTTTTGCTTTGCAGCAGGAATACCTCTTTTGTATTCTCTATGTGATTTCTTAAATTTCATTGGCATAACGCACACTCCTTATTTAATTTGGTTATTATTTTTTATATGAGTATATTATACTCGGTTTGAGAGGTCTTGTCAAGAACTATTTTTAAAAAGGTAGGAAATTTTGATGTTAAGTTTTTTGAAGGAAAAAGAAAGGGAGTATGAAACTCCCTTTACTAATACAAGTCGCAACGCGTGTGGGACAGGGGACACTATCAAAGAAGTTCCAATACTTGGTTGAATACTATGACTTTCACATGGTTATCCAACACCCCCAAATCCCATTCTTGCCTTGCCATTTCAGTCTGTGCTAGGTCATTTTTACTTCGCTTGACTACCGAATCGGTTGCAGAGGCGAGCATTAGTGGACAATTTGGTTATCTCATATACTATCTAGTTGTATCTGCCCCTCTTACCCTACTACAATCTCGGATTTATTTACAGCTAACCTCAAACGATTGTGTGGGATATCCTCGCAGGATACGATGCAATCTCTCTCTAAATCAGATTGCTTACCCTTGAAACAACTGTGCTCACATTCCTTGGTGGGGTTGACAGCTAAAGCTGAATCTCGCCTCGCACACTGAGTTGTTAAAAGTGTTGGTTTGGTCGAGAACTCCAACAAACTCCTGACTTTGATTAAGCTAGTGTCAGACTAACTAGGTTTGCTACTTGCTGTGTCGGTTTACACCTTTGGCTTTCATCTGATATTTTCGTTGTATCCACCCGTTCAATCACGCTTATATCTATCTGTTTCACTTCTGATTGTATAAGAAAATCCCGAAGGTTTAAAGTCTTCCGACTAGCAAAAGCGAGTGTAGAACTTACTACTTACCACCGACTGCCTTGCCTACTTGAATTTGGACTTATCGGACTTACTTTGGATTTACTGAATGTCTACCACTCTAACTCTCTTTACGCAGTGCCGTCTGCGAACATAACTCGACTTTTCATGGTTGGTCACGATGCTTAGAAATATCTCTTATGTTGAGTATCAAACTTACACCGACTAGACACTTAGGACACGCTAGTTTGCCCCCCATCGTTCAAAGCAGTTGGGTCGCTGTATTTATTTACTTTTTGTTTTTTTCAAAATATAGATATATTATATCCACTTTCTAACCATTTGTCAAGAAGAATTTTGATTTATTTACTACTTGGTTGGTAATAAATCAATTCAGTCCCAACGGGTGTGATACTTTCGTTTTCTCACTTGGTTTCCCTTTTTCTAAATATAAGTATATTATACTCACTCTAGAACCATTTGTCAACAAAAACTTTACATTATTTGTTGAAACTTCACTTAAGTCAAGGTGTTGGAGTTGAACCAACCACTTCCTGAATAAGGCGTGCTTCCGCAGACACTTACCCTGACTAGGCTCGTCGCCCTGACTTAAATGGGTTAGTATGGCTAACCACTCCTTGACAATTATTGTGAGATTGCGTCAACCAATCTTTGTAGGTCTTGCTTTCCAGCTTTGACAAAAGTAGGTAGTTCGATTCCGAAGTGCTCAGAAATAGTGTTTACTAGCTCACTCTTTTGAACTACAGGCTCGCCTGTTTTAGTTGTTCTAGGTTGTGCTTTGTAAACTCCTTCTCTTGATAACTTAGCAATGATACTTCTTGTAGTTTTGCCTAATTCTTGTGCAAGTGCGTCTACTGTTTCCCTTGAAGGGTTTTCTTGGTAGGCTTTAGTCATAGATGCTACCATTTCATCTGTATAATTTTTAGCGTTTGCCATTTTAATAACTCCCATTATTTTTAATATCTTATATTGTATATTATATCCAAAGTATCCTCGTTTGTCAACCACTTTTTGTAAAAACTTTGATTTTTGTGCATCAAGTGGAGTGTCTGTTGAGGTTTTATCTTTTTTCATAATATGTATATTATAGGCGATGTGATTAGTCATGTCAAGAAGAAATGCGAATTATTTATAAAAATGCACATCGTTATTTCGGGGGCAGGGACGCGAAACCTCACAGCGGGTGTGCACAAATCTCCAAAAAACGCAAAATTTCTCTTGACACCCGCGCAAATCTGTGCTAAACTATAAATAAGTCTTATTATAGACTAATACATCACTTTGACACTCCGTTTTATCACTTTAGCACTTCGTTTATGCACTTCAGTTTTGCACTTTGGCGCCGGAGGTGGCTTTAAGCGGGTAAAGTGGCGTATTTATGCGGGTTTTGACGAAACAATCGATAATTAAAGTGGTTTTCACGAAACAGACTAGCAATATAAAAAATTCTTCGATAAATGCGAAAATTCTCTTGACACCCGCCTCAGAGTATGATAAAATCGGCGCGATTTGATGCACAGATTATGCGAAGTAAAATAATTGAATTATTTTCGCTTTACCTATTGATATTTCTAATAAAGTGCGTATAATACATATTATGAAAAACGAAAAGAAAGTTGAAAAAACAAAAGCAACATTAGTTCGTGAAGTGGAAGCTAAATTCAAAGTAAAAGATGGTTTCTTTGACTCTTTAGAGAGAGCTAACAAAGAAACAATTGTCAAATTACTCTCCCTTTAAGTGAACAGTTGTCTAAAATTCGAAGTGTAAGTTACTTTGTTCCTCAAAACTAGGCAAAAGTCCCTATTGGCACGGGACTGAGCTCGCCAAACCCGACAAATGTCCCCGAGGAACGGACAGGCGTCGGGTTTTTTTGTGAATTATTTTAAATTTTTCCTTGACAAAAGTAAAAATGTGTGCTACAATACTAGGGTGGCGGGCGGGATACCCACGGAGACTTGGGGATAACCTGTGGATAAGTCGGCTTCGCCAAGGTAGACTTTGCACTTGTTTCGCTTTCGCACTCTGGCGCACAAGCGCTTCGCTTTACCACTTCACTTTTTCACTCTGGCGCAGAGCGCACTGATGCAGTTCTCTAAATCTCAGGCAGGGGGTATCCCTCAAAATTAATTGACGAAAAAAAGAGTGAGGGTGGGAAATCTTGAATAATCGCAATTTCCCAATCCTCAGAAGGTGGTCTTTGTTAATCCGAAAATTAGCATTTTTTCCTTCTTTTTGAAAAGTGGCAGTTATCTTGAAAGTTCGTAGAAGTTCGGTTGATGTTTTCCCTTCTCGGTTCTATCTAAGAAAATCTGATCTTTTCTCATTTTCCCCAAGTTCTCGATCTTGCGATAAAGTCTTGGTGTCAATCCCCTATTTTCTGTTTTCCCTTTAAGGTGTGTTTCCTTAGTTGATATAATCATTATAAGGATTTTCTGTCCTATGTCAACAATTATTTTAAATTAATTTAATAAATTCACAATAATAAAAATCTGTAATACTAATACAATTAGAGGTATTACAGTTCTTATAAGTTCCATAATGTGATTATACTTATCAAGCCACCTTTCAAATCTATAAATTTTGTTCATAAAAAAAGGGAGTAAGTTTATTGGACTTACTCCCTTAGGTTGTTAGAAACTAAGCAAATCGCTTGTTCCATATTCTCGCATTAACTGTTTCAACATTTCCATATTTTCGGATAGCAGTTAAATTTGCTGTCCTATCATCATAGAAATATTTCTTTAGTTTTGCGAATTGCTTGAAATTCCAAAAGTGTCGCAGTTGCTTTGCTTTTAGAATATCATCTCTAGTAATGTTATCCTTAGGTCTTGAATAAATATAATCATAGTAAATACCCATTGAATGAATATATTCCAAATCATATTCTCCAAGTTCTCTAGCTGTGCAAATTATGACAATGTTTCCATTTTCATAATCTTGTCTTAACTGCCAATACATAGGAAGTAAATCATCTTTAAAAATGTTTTCCTTAGTATTGTTAGCTTTCCAATTAGCCAAGTCTAGTTCCCCATTTTCCATATATTTTGTTCGGTGGCTACTATCAATGATAGTTCCATCTAAATCATATATGCAAATTTTCGGATTAACAAAGTTTAGAATTCTAGGTATAAATTGAGTTTTAAGTTTCAACATCTTTTAAACCCTCTTTAATTTTCTGCTTTGCTCTTTGTTCCATATGTCGCCAAGCTCTATCATATGATTTTGCTTTTAGCCATTCTTCCCTAGTTGCAAAGCCGAATTTTTCCCATTCTTCTTTTTTAGTTTCAAATAAATCAAGTTGTTTCATTCTTACCTCTTTTCTTTATTTGTTTATTAACGATTTTGTATGCTTGTAAAATACAAGATTTAATCTGATTTCCAGAACAGTAAAACCATTCTGTATAACCAAGACCTAAATTCTTGTCATTTACTTTTTCATACCCTCGCAAAATAGCAATTTCAGTTGCTATCCTTTCAATGCTTTTTGCAAGTATATTTTCGGATATAAAAACCTTTTTTATAAGGTGTTCTTGTCCTTTCAAATTTCCTGACATTCTGAAACCTGAAATTCGTCTATCTATATCCTTAGTAGTATAGCCCACCTTAGACCTAATTCTTTTGTTTTGATACAACTGATTTAGGTCTAGTTCAAGGGCATAAACTTTATCTTGAAGATTTAAATTCATGCTCTATCTTTTAAAGGTGTTTTAGTTTCAATATTCCAATTCATTACCAATGCGACTAGATCAGATTTATTCGATCTGTCAAATGCAGTAAATGGAGTTAAACCCTCATTCATAAGAAATTCATTGATTTCTCTTTGCATTGTCGCCTTTGGTAAATTCTCAAAATAAACTATTTTTTCTTTAGCCATTTTATTACCTCGTTTATTAACTACCTACATCTTATAGGGTGTAGATTTCCCTAGTTCTTTTATGTCGTTCTTGTTTTCATAACCGAAGTTAAGATTGTCTCCACGACCCCGACCAATATTTTATAAGGCGTTCTCGGTAATCCTTATATCTATAATATCAAAGTGATTGAAAAAATCAAGCAAAATCACAGTGATTTTTTCCTTGACTTTTCCCTAAATATAGTGTAAAAAAATATGAAAAAAAGTGTTGCTTTTTTCTTGAAATTGTGGTAGGAAAATTTGAAAAAAAGTGTTGCAAAAAATTCAATCATGGTTTAAAATAACTGTAAGTTATTTTAAACCAAGCCTCCCAAATCCACCAAGACAAGCCGATAAAATCAATCGATCTTTTTTCGAAAAAAACCTTGACAAATCTTGACAGATATGATAAAATCGGCGCCCCAAATGAGAATGATTATCATTTACAATATTAAAAATAATTGTAGAAAAGTGTTGACAAGTATTGAATAATGCTTATAATAATAGGTATGTTAAACAAAAAAGGAGAAATTAACATGGAATATATAATAACAGTAGCAGTATTTTTCTTAGTAGCGATAGGATTAATGTATGCAGTATCAAGTGAGGGATCGAACCCTACACGCCAGCAGATGAGGAATAGAATTAAGATGCAAAGAGCGTGGAAGAGGTTTAAGAGAACATTAAAAGTTGATGAGGTTCTTGCTCCCTTTATAGGTGGATTAATCATAATATTCTTTGTGTTAGTCTTTACATTCAAATTACATGGAGTTATATAATGAAGAGCTATAAAATTAAAGTTCAATTGCGTGGTGGTAGTGGCTATCTGGAAACAGTAGAGCTAACAGAAAAAGAGGTAATATGGTTCTTAAATAAGAATGATATAAACGGCTGTTGGACGAAGTTATGCCAATCTATAGAGGATAGATTAGGAATGAGAATTATAGGGCATTTTAATCTCATTAGCTATTTTATAGATGATGAGGAATTTCCCTTACATTAAAAAGTTCTCCAAAGGGGGTGAAATTCCCCCAATTTATTTTTAAAATAAATGTAAATAAATGTTGCATAATTAAGAATTATCATGTTATAATATATTTATATTAAGGAGAAAGAAAATGAAAAAACAAGACCAAGACCTAACAAAAGCTGAATTACAAAAAGCAATCAATCAGCTAATCAGGTTAAAAGGCAACGCCCAAGTATGGAACGGATTTAACAAACATATGAAAGGAGCGATAGTCTACAGGATTGGGAAGTTTGAGAGATTGCTAAGAGAGAAAGGTTGACACCTTCTCTCTTTTGTGGTAAGGGGGGTTAGTAGACCTGCCCTGCCACCCTCACTCTAATACCCCCACGCGTACAACTTTTTAAAAAATCGCGAATCAATAAAAAGACGCGGCGAGTACATCGTGACGATGCTTCCAAAAATACTTCTTGACACGAGGATGAAATTTTGATATAATTCAAGTATGAAGAATGAAATTGTAACCAAGATGAGTCCAGAGGGATTAGAAATCGCGAACGCATACTTAGAGCTGGGGAATCTTCCGTCAGTGTGTGCACGATTAAGTATAGATGAAAATACCGTACAAGAGTACCTAGGTAAACGAGAAATTAAACAATACATCGACCAAGTATACTTAGACACAGGTTACAGAAATAGATTTAAATTAGCAACAACGCTTGACGATATAATAGACAAGAAGCTAGAAGAATCAGAAGAGAGTCAAATTTATACTAATAAAGACTTAGCAGATTTAATACAAATGGCACATAAAATGCGTATGGATGAAATTAAAGCCATGGCAGAGTTAGAAAAAGCAAAAGCCTCTAACATAAAGAACCAGACTAACGTACAGATTAATAGTGAGTTACCTTTTGGACAAGGCAACTACGGTAAACTTATGGAAAAATTACTAACAAAATAGGAGAGCTTATGATATATAGCACATATGTAGACGGCAATAGAAAAGCCGATGTTATCAAATTAGACAATCACTGGGGTTGTCGATTATACGAAGATGGAAAACTTATAACAACAGAGTTTTACAAAGGGCATAGTGAAGCATACGCAGAAGATGCAGCAGAGAACTATGTACTAGGAATAAAAAATGCCGTATAGCAAAGAAGTAAATGATAGATTCTACGGAGTACTGAATAATCCACAGGAGTTCAGTGTAGGACGCTTCGACCCAAAAGACCCAGACGTAGCAACTGGCATGACTGGAGCACCCGCTTGTGGTGACGTCATGAAGTTACAATTAAAACTTGACCATGATGAAAAGATACTAGATGTCAAGTTCAAGACATATGGATGCGGTAGTGCAATTGCCTCGTCCACCCTGTTCGTAGATATGCTGAAAGGCAAAACTATCGAACAAGCCAAACAAATAAAAGATAGAGATATCGCTGAGGCATTACAGTTGCCTCCTATTAAATTACACTGTTCTGTTCTAGCCGAAGATTCTATTAAGAAAGCAATAGAAAATTGGGAGGAAAAAATTGAACATAGGAAACATAATCAATACGATTCATCGCTTGATGAAATCGGGTAGGATTCATAAAGTATGGAAAATCAGTGGATTGAAATAACAGATGAAGCAATCACCAAGATTTTGGAGAAACAGGAAACAGAACGTTTCCTGGCAATCCGTCTTGGTATTACTGGTGGCGGCTGTGCTGGTTTTGAATATGTATTTGATAAATGCAACGATGAACCAACTCAAGAAGACGTGCGATTGGATTATGGAAAGTTTGGGGTGGTAATTAATAAGATGTCAATTCCATACTTATTAGGAATGACACTAGACTACCAAAAAGAAGGATTGAACGAAGTATTTAAATTTATCAATCCAAAAGAACAATCCGCGTGTGGATGTGGCGTCTCAATCAATTTCGATTTAGAACAAGTAAATAAAGACAAAATATTAGCAATACAACTATAATGGAAGAATATACAATATTTAATTTTATAAGTGATGTAGGAGCCCCTATAGCCGCAGCGTTATTTATGGGTGCTTTCATATTTATCATTATAAGAAAGATAATGGAAGATGTAGTTGGCAATACTGAAGAGTTAAAAGGTATCTGCAAAATGTTGGTTACTAGAATTAAAGTAATGAACAATGACATGATACGAATAGATGTAAGCGTTAGTTCTGCACTTGAACTTACACCAGATTTAAAAAGAATATCAAGAGCAGAAAATTTTGTAGAAGATGGCACTATAGATGCAAGGAGAGACTAATGCAAAACTGGTTGTTTAATAAAATGGCACCTTATGCGTTAAAGTTTAGAGAATGGTCTAAAGGTAAACTCTGGATTCAAATACCACTATGGATTTTAATATTATGGATGTTAGGAATATTTAATCCTTACTGGTGCGTATATCCAGTCTGTTGGATTCAATAATGGATTGGATGGAAGATGCTGCAGAAGCAGTTCAACAGTTCGGATTCCCTATAATAGCTATGCTCGGTCTTGGATACTTTGTCTATTTTGTTTGGACTACAATCACGGAAAAAATCGACCCAGCAACTGAAGATATGAAAATGACCGTTCTAAAGTTAATAGACCAAATTAGAATGATGGACAATGATATGATTCGCTTGCAAGAGAAACTGGACACAGTTTTACAGATGAAAGAAAATGAACGAAAGAAAACTAAATAATAGAATTTCGAACGGTGTAGTTGGAACATTAATAGCTTTAAGCTTTATAGTAATTGCATCAGACTTAAATGCTACAGAAATAGTACATAAATTTGGTTCGCCTAGTTTTAGTGGGATTAATCAATCTGCACACTATTTAACTATTGACGAACAAGAAAGAACAAGAAAAGATGCACTTGCACAAAAAGCTCAAGATGCATTAGACGAGGCCCAAAGAGAAGCAGACAATACAACTCTCGCTAAATTCTTAAGAAACCTAGAAAGCAGAATTTATTCTACACTTGCAAAGGATATATCAGAATCTTTATTTGATTATAACAATCCTGGCACACTAGAGAATCCTGTAACTGGAGAAATCTGGTTAGAAGGCAACAGAATAATTTGGACAAATAACGGAGTCACAATCACTCTAGTAGTTGAAGAATGGTTAGATGGAGTGTTGTTATCAACAACAACTATCGAAATACCAGTCGGAAGCTTCGGGGGATGTTTTAGTGACTGCGCGACTGGCTAATGTATTAGCGCCTTTACTACTTGTCGGCTGTGCTTCATTTGGAGCACCGCAACAATATGACAACTGTTATAAATTCGAAGAAGGATTTAATAAAGATGTTGTAACAGGAATTGCAAAAGCAGGCACAGATAGAATGATATGTAGGACAGGACCTGTCATACAGCCTAGCGCTACTCAACAATTACTCAATTTACCATACCCCAACCAAAAGACAGTTGTAGCAGTATACAACTTTGGAGATAACTCGGGTCAAAGAAAAGGTGGAGACAATATAGCTAGTTTTAGTACTGCTGTAACCCAGGGAGCTCACCATATTTTGATTGAAGCTTTGAGGGACGCAGGTAGAGGAAATTGGTTTGTAGTCGTAGAGAGAACTGGACTTGATGCTTTGACAAAAGAAAGACAACTTGTAAGAAGTACTTTTGAAGCATACAATAAAGGGGCAGATGGAAAAACAATTTTAAAACCACTACTATATGCAGGAATGATTATAGAAGGTGGTATAGTTAGTTATGATACTAACATAAGAACTGGTGGTAACGGTGCTCGATATCTAGGAATAGGTATGAAGAATCAATATCGAGAGGATGTCGTTACAGTAACATTAAGAGCTGTATTAGTTCAAACAGGGGAGGTCTTGTTAAATGTTACAACCACAAAAACTATACTATCTACTGGAGGTGGAGGCGATGTATTCAGGTTTATAGAACTTGGGACAGAACTCGTTGAAATCGAAAGTGGTAGTACAGAAAACGAGCCAGTAGGACAAGCTGTAAGAGCTGCTATAGAAGCAGCTGTATATGGCCTAGTTGTCCAGGGACTCGAAAAAGAGGTTTGGGACTTCGACTACCCAAGCCTGGGAGAAAAGAATGAATAAGATAATTGGACTATTCGCGATTGTTCTATCTTTTTCAGCGTTCGCGGGTAATAATGATTTATATATTACTCAAACAGGTACAGGACTTACTTTGACTATTGACCAAATAGGTGCTACTAACAATGTTGGTACATCTCAAAATAGAGCAACTTTGTCAGGTACTTCAATGACAGTAGACATAGACCAGATTGGAGATACTAACTCCTTCTTGGCTTCACTACTTCAAGGCAACTCATCTAGTTGGACTTACAAAGTCACTGGTGATAGTAACACCGCTACTTTAGCAGGTGGAGCTTCAGGAGATATTGCTAGTTCCGATTTTGACTATATCACGATTGGTGACAGTAATACTCTTTCATGGACTCAGGGTGCTGCTTCGACAGCCACTGGAGCCAACACTGACTTTAGCATAACAGGAACTTCAAATGCTGTAACAGGTACTTGTGAAGTTGTGGGTTGTATAAATAATTGGACTATTA
>Ga0181417_1000033_pt1 | contig 41699 bp, 29 predicted proteins | sample 40SPOviralmetaG_FD_130142 | JGI IMG/M metagenome (GOLD analysis project Ga0181417, IMG submission 130142) | Marine viral communities from the oligotrophic San Pedro Time Series (SPOT) site, San Pedro Channel, CA, USA - 40 SPOT_SRF_2013-02-13 | ecosystem: Environmental > Aquatic > Marine > Strait...
AGCAGCTAATCAAATGACACTACGTAACGTACCAAAGTCTCACACTCTTGAGCAGCAACGTTTGGAGATAAACGAAATTGCTGTAGATTTGGATACTGCTGTTGATGGAGTACAAACATTTGGTGGAGATAAAACTTTTACTGGTGATGTAACGTTTAATAGTGATGTAACATTTACTAGCGATGCTAGTTTTAATCAGGAGATACATTCCACAACAGGTGGATTAATATTAAAAACTGCAGATCAGATAACTCCTGGTCAGATGATTACCGAAGCGATCTTTGGTGGATCAATGTATGTACCATACGGTTTCAGTACATACCCCATTACTAATTTTCCTGGCGGTGGTATTAGCGAGACATCAACTACTGATGGAATAACCATCACTAATGGTGGACAGATTTATATTTCTAATAGCAGTGGAAGTTCTCTCTGGAGAGGTAGACAGTCTGGAACTGCTGGAATCACATCAGAAATCGATGCTCCTGGTAATGCCACATTTGCTGGAACTGTCACTGCTTCAGGTGGAGATTCCAGTGATTGGAATACTGCATACGGTTGGGGTGATCATAGTGCTGTAGGATATCTGACTAGTTATACAGAAGCAGATACGTTAGCATCTGTAACTGGTAGAGGTTCTACTACAAATGAAAACCTCACCTTTAATGGAACTACCCAGTTCAATGATGCTATTGCAATTGCTGATAATAAAGTATTAAACTTTGGTGCTAGTAGTGATGGTCGTATCTCGTATACATCCTCCACCAATAGATTTTATGTAAGAACTCCTGGCGGTAGTGCAGATTTAATTCTTGGTGCTGGTCCTGCGATTAGAATTACAAACGAGAATGGTCTAACCGACAGGGCAGTATTTACAGCTTCTGGTGCTACTCTTAATGGAAATATTAATCTTACTGGCAATATTGATGTAACTGGTACTGCAACTTTATCAGGAGTTACTTTCCCATCATCAACAGGAAGTAATGGAGAAGTCCTTACTAGTGATGGTGCTGGTGGAACATCTTGGGGTCCTGCAGTTCCTTCTGGTAATTCGTCAGTTATTGCTCCAGTTGCATACGCTTTTGTAGACGTAGCTACTGCTGGTAGTGGCACTGGGATGTCTTGGGGTGCTTATGATGCAGCTAATGGTGAAATGGATTTTACCTTCGGCACTACCCAATCCGATGCAGACTATTATGTACTAGCAGAAAGAGAGCAATACGATACTCATACTGTTAGTATAACTAACAAAACTACCACAGGATTTAAAGCAACGTGGTTAGGAAATGATGGTGTTACACCATTATCACCATCAACTTTTGGTGGAGTTCTTCTAGTTTATGCATCTACTCCTACCGTATCGGTTGTTGGAGGTGGCGGCGGATCTAATTATGTTTTACCTACAGCATCAGCTACGACTCTTGGTGGTATTAAAGTTGGTTCTGGTTTAACCATTAATACTGGTGTCCTGTCAACATCTGGGTCGTCATCATATAGTACGATATCTAATTTTCCTTCTGCTAGTACCAGTGAAGGATCTTTTGGATATGCAGATGACACCAACATCATGTATTACTCCAATGGAGTAAGTTGGACCAGTCAAAGATTGGTAACTACAAATAGTACCACGTCTTCGGATTTTGCAACACTTCTAGGTAATACTCAACTTTCTTACGACATTAACGTTGTTGATTACACTGCAGGAACTACGGAAGAGAATGACGTAAGAAAAATAATTAGGCTTGAAGATTCTGACGGCACTACAGATCAAATTGTTTTAGTTGCAGGAAATGGACTAGAAATTAGCGATTCTGGTGATGAGATTCAATTTGATTTGACTGCGAGCATTGCAAACACTACATATTCCATCTCCGCAGAAACTGCATCAGGATCTGCAGATTCTAAACTTACTCTAACTGATAGTGATGGAACTACTGATGAGATTACGTTTGCTGGTGCTGACGGTTTACTTGTAGAAAGAACCGATGCTAATACACTTACCTTCAGAGCACCATCTGGTAGCGGTGGTGCATCATATACAGCAGAAGAAGCACAAGATGCTGCAGCACTGTTATTCAATAACGGAACTCATACTGGTATTACTTTTACATATGATGACGCTGCAAATAGTATCGATGCTGTAGTAACTGGTGGAGGTGGTGGAGGCACTACCTACGATTTGCTTGGTTCAAATACAACCAGTAACAATGCAATTCTTACATTGCGTGATGCTGCTAATAACGATGACACCATTGAATTTACAGGAAGTAACGGAACTGATATTACTTGGGATGGTGCTAATAAAAAAGTTACGATTAATAGCGTTGCTCCAGTCCAATCTGATTGGGATGCTACTACTGGATTAGCACAGATCCTCAACAAGCCATCTATTCCATCTGCATATACATTACCTGCTGCTACAACATCTACACTTGGTGGTGTTATTCCTGACGGCACTACAATCACACTGGATGCTAATGGTAATATCGCTGCTGTGCCTGGTGGTTATACACTACCAATTGCTGCAGCAGGAACGCTAGGTGGTATTAAAGTTGGTTCTGGTTTATCTATTGATGCTGGAGGTGTTCTTACTGCTACAGGCGGTTCTAACGTACCACAGATTCAAGATCTTACGGGTACTACAACATCAATCGCTGATGACGCAACCGCAGAACTAAATATTACAGGTTACAAAGCGTATACTTTATTTAAAATCGAAACTGACGCTGCAGCATGGGTCAGAGTATATACTGATGATACTTCCAGAGATGCTGATCAAACTAGAAGTGAAGGAGCAGATCCTTCTCCTGGTAGTGGTGTTATTGCTGAAGTAAGAACTACTACAGCAGAATCTATATTAATTACTCCTGGTATTATGGGATTTAATAATGATAGTCCTAGAACAACTACAATTTATCTTTCAGTAACAAATAGAAGTGGATCCGCATCCACGGTTACCGTAACACTAACAGCACTACAGATCGGAGAATAATTAAATGTCAGTTTTAAAATCAGTCATTGATGTAAACAATGGCAACACTGGATGGACGAGACAAAATTTAATGGATGCCTTTGAAACTGCATTGGGTAATCTAGGAATGAATGCAGGATCATCTGTAACTGGTGTTCCTCAAATTTGTGTGGCTCCTGATGGAGAAAGTGCAACTTTAGGTGGTGGTGTAGCCGCTTTTAAAGATGCTAATAATGGTGATTATCCAACAAATCGTAACTGGGGTGCTTCTCAAACTAATATCTATGATGTGGTCGAAGGACTAGCACCAACCACAATTAGCATGGTTACCAATGGTGGAAACGGTACTGATTATATTATTTCAGGAACAGATAGAACTTCTTCATTTGCTGCTGCATCAGATCCCAGTATCGAAATTTATGTTGGTGACACAATCACCTTTGATAACAGTGCTTTGAGCGGAGGTCACCCAATGTACATCAGGGTATCTGATGGTGGTGCTAGTGTTTCAAACCCTGCTGCTACTGGTGAAGGCACTGATACTGTTTCTTACACACCTACATCTACTGGTACATATTACTATCAGTGTAGTGTTAGTGGTCATGAAGGGATGATCGGAACTATTACAGTTAGCACACCTACTGATACCGACTATCGTCTTTTAAGACGTGTTGGCATCGATAACTATGCACCATACTCTTCACCAGGGCAAATAGATTTAGACACTGACACAATCAAGTTTTACCCGCGCCATGGTTTGAATACTGGTGATCCTGTCAGATATCTTCCAGGAGAAACTAATGCAATATATGCATTAGGAACTAATTTACTACCTAATAGTTTAGTGTATGTAATTAAAGTTGATAGAGATAATTTTAAACTTGCAACATCAGCAGCTAATGCAACTAACGGTATTGCAATTGATCTTACTGCTACTGCATCATCAGCTAAAACGTTTTCTGTAGTTTTCATACAAGAACCACAACAGACATCTGATTATGTCAATCCTACCATTGAAGTTCACTATGGTGACAAACTTCAGTTTAATAATAATCCTGCAAATTCAACAAATCTTACTTTATGTAGAGATGTAGATTCATTTGATACCAATCAAAGGATTGTTTATGACGATCCGACATATGGATATACACCCTCATACCAGACTAGCGTTAGTTATCGCACCAATCCTACAAACATTAGTTGTGTTCCTGGTAATGATTTACTTTGGGACACTACATCATATGAGCAATCAGAATCAGAAGCCCTTTATCCTTCATCAGTATTAAATCCATCGTTTTTGGGAAGACCTGGAGAAGATGGTACTAAAAAATATATCTATTGTAGTGAAACTAATTCATCTGCAAAAGGAATAATCACTCTTCTTCCTAGTTACATTAATGTTTCATATCCAACTCAAGTAGTGGCTGATGGATATTACAAATATACCGTACCTGCATCTGGAGGAAGATCTGAACTTAAGTTGAGAGTTTGGAGATATGGAATTAATGATGGTACTGTAAAAAATGTCACCATCCATAGTATTGGAACTGGATGGTCTGATGATGAAGAATTTACAATTCCAGGAGAACTAGTTGGTGGTAATGCCACAACTGGTGATATTAGATTTGGTGTTACTACTCCAGAATCATATAGCAATGCATACGATGGCATTGCTAGTATTAAGACAACTACGTTAGGTGGTGGATCTAATTTCTACCAAAAATCTGGTGTGGGTGCTTGGGCTATTCTTAATGTAGAAAACGACGCCACTAAAAAATATGGAAATACATTTTATTCTTTTTATCTACAGGGTAGTGCCAGCGCCGCTTGGACTTTAAAAATGCAATCTGGTACTGGATGGGAGTTTTTGAACCGTAAAGGAACATCTTCAACTTTAACCACAGTTAATGATGAATGGGGAGCGTTCACTGGTTATAACGGATTGGATAGACAAAATAATAATATCGTTGATGCTGCAACTGTTCAAACTTTGAGTACATCTTCAACTCCAACTGCATATCCAATGCAGATTAGAACCTATAGAGCTCAAGCACCTCAAGATACAAGTTTTGCAGTTATTCAATTTACTCAAATAATTAATACAAAAATTATACCTTATGCTACATTTAGTATTCATACAGGTAGTGGATATGGTAATGGTACATTTGATTTAGATCATGTATTCTTGTCAGGATATACTCAATATAAGGCAACAACACAATACATAGACTTAACAACATATGTGCCTGGTTATCTTCAAAATTCAAGTTCTTATTGGAACCCAAATCACGAACCTATTAACGAATATTCTCAAGCAAGGAATGCTTATTTTGGATATATGAGGGGGGATAGCACTGCTAATGAATATGTGTACGACCACTATTATAATAATATAAAAGAGGGAACTAATAATGCGACTGCTATCTATTACAGAAATAGTACATACGATGCTCACCAGGGAGTATCAGTGGATGCCTCTGCAGATTACTACAAACCTATCAAAACTATTCCAATTTCACAAAGAATGATTCCTTGCCCATATTATCTACCAGATGATTTTGTATTGCTGCAAGTAGCAACAACTCCAGGACTAACAGAATTCAGACCAGGTGATACAGTTACAGTAAGTGGATCTGAAATTTATGAGGTTATCCAAGCAGCGTATCAAACACAACAAACTGGTTTAGATGGGGTGTCTAATAATTCTAGTGAAGGTATGCTATTCCTAGCGAGGACTACCTGATGGCAGATTTTACTTTTTCAAATCTAACTAGTGCAGTATCTGGATTTTCAACTACACAATCAGTTGCAAATACAAATACTGATTTTATACCTACAGTACATTCAGGAACTTCCAGATCTCAAAGTACAGCAACGAACCCTATAAATCATTTAATGAGTGACATGGCTGGTGGTGCTGGTGGATCTCACTCTGCTGACGGTGGTTTCCTGACAGGTAGAAGACCACATGAGGGTTTACTGTATCCTCGTGGTTATTATAACAAGTAAGATAAATACTAAAATAGAGGAATAGTCTGGTATCATGCCATTAAGAAACGTACCAATTACATATACCCTTGATCAACAGAGGCAAGAGATCAACTCCCTTGCCTCTGATGTTAATAATATTGATGTCAGCTTTGATGAAAAGGTAGATGATAGAGTCGCTGCCCTAGTACAAGGTGGTATTGGAACTGCAGTTACTTATGATGATGCAAATGGATCACTAACGATTGATCTAGCATTTAATGAGTTTTCCACAAGTTCTATTCTAGAAGGTACTAATCTTTACTATACAGAGGACAGAGCAAATGCTGCTATTGATGCAAGAGTAAATCAAAACTTTGCTAACAATCTCAATATCACTAATCTTGGTCCTCAAGATTCTATTACTCTTACTCTAGGACAGACTACTAGAACTATAACCCCTCTTAACTATAACAATACTTCTTGGGACACTGCATATGGATGGGGTGATCATAGTGCTGTAGGATATCTGACTAGTTATACAGAAACTTCTACTTTAGATAATGTACTATCTAGAGGTGATTCATCTGTACAAACTGCATCTTTTGGTACAGTAAAATCCGATGTATTTACATCACAAACAGGGTCAACAAACCTGTCTCTGACTGGAAATAATATTATTGCTACAGCAGATTTAAGAGTTGGTACTATTGATACTTCTCTATCTAATGACTATGGTGTCAGAGCAAATGCTGATGGCGAAGTTATTATCAACCACTCACCAACAAATGGTGGTCTAACTCTAAAATCTGGTGGTAACTCTACATTCACTGTTGATAATTTAGGAAGATTAAATGGTGTTGTTAAGTTTGTAACGTCTGATGGAAGTGCAGGTCAATCTCTACAAACTGATGGTTCTGGACAATTGGTTTGGGGCGAAGGTGGCGGAGCAAATGTCGAAGTAAGCGACAATCCACCGTCTGGAGCCACCAGTGGAGATATGTGGTGGGAGAGTGATTCGGGTCGCTTGAAAGTCTACTATGACAATGGATCTAATCCTGCAGCATGGGTTGATGCATCTCCTCCACTTAAGATTAGTGCCCCTAATTCTGCTTTTGTAAACAACACAGGAAATCTATCTGCAGACTCCCCCTCGGATCCTATTTTTGAAGATACTAACGGTATCTTTAATGCAACTATTCAAGTTAGTACCTTTACTAAAACCAGAATCAGTGTTCTATTAGGATCTGTAACAGGATCTAATAATACTAATGGTACTATTATTCTACAAAGAGTTGTGGGAGCAACTACTACTGATATTTGCACAGTTAAGTGTCCTGATCCATCTGTAACTGGAATCATTCCGATTGCATTTGACTTCATCGATTTGCATGGATTGGATACTGGAGATAATGTCACTTATCAATTATCTCTAACACTGAATGTTTCTGGTACTAGAACTGTAGCAGAAACAAGTCAGTTATTTGTTACTGAAATTTGAAATAAATAACTAAACGGAGAGATCTTAAGCAATGGCAATCTTATTCCCAGATACCGCTGGACAACCCACAGACGGTTCATTCACACATACCGATGGTGGGTTAACCTGGATCTGGAATGGAACCAGCTGGAGATCCAGTGGCGGAACCCTGGATACATTCCAATTACCCACAGCAAGTACCACAGTATTGGGTGGTGTTAAGGTAGATGGTTCTACAGTTAACATTGATGCTAATGGTGTCATCACTGCCGCTGGTGGCGGTGGAGGTGGCGGCGGCGGAGGTACTAGTCTAGGAAGTAGGCAAACTTTTAATGCTTCCACTAGTGGTTCGCATTCCGATGGTGCATCAGAAAATATTACGATTACTGCATACAAAGGATATGCATTATATAAAGTTGAAGTATCTCAACCAGCATGGGTAACTTTGTATGTTAGTTCCGCTACTAGAACTGCCGATGCTAGTAGAGTTATCACCCAAGATCCTGCTCCTGGTAGTGGCGTAATTGCAGAAGTGATTACACAATCATCTGCTGAAACTGTATTGTTTACTCCAGCATTGATTGGATATAATGATGATGCCACCCCAAGTACAAACGTGTACTTGAAAGTTGTAAATAAAAGTGGATCTACACAAGGTATCGACGTAGAGCTAACGGTAACACAACTAGAGGCGTAAAATGGCGAAGCTATTATTGGATGTCATTCTTGTAGAAGGAACTGACAAGCAAGAATTCGTAGATAGTTTTGATGCCGACACGGAAGCGGATTGGTGGAATATGTTGGGCAGTATGCCCAAGCTAATCGTCATGAATGTTGAAGAGGATTATATAACAACATTCCGTTCGCATTCTAGTGTAGTTCAGGCAACAGAAATTCCAGAAGATTTTGAAGCTTCCGTTGCTCCATCAGTAGAGGAGATGTCGAAGTGGTATACATCTAGTACAAGTTCTTCTTATAGATCTCCTACTGGTAATGGAGAAGACAACGCTCCTGTACAATTTCTTTATGACAGTAATCAACTTGTACCATTAGACGGTGGTGGAGAGGTTTTTACTGTAGGAAGAGATGATGATAGTTTCTCTACTCAAGGAGCATACACATATAAGTCTAGATGGACTGGAAAGCATGTTGACATCGTTACTCTAGAATCTGGTAGTGGTGGAGATTGGGCAAGTAATACAGGCACACATGATACACATCCAGATTTTCAAAAGTTATCTTCTGAAGATGACTCTCATGCAAGAGTAGATCCATATTGGTATCAGTGTCAGGCACACTCAAATATGAAGAATACCATCACAGTAGATCCTGCTGATGGGACTAGAAATACCTATACTTTTACTGTAAGTTTTGGTGGAAGTGGAATTTATACTTTAGTTGGTAATGATAGAAATGGTGCTATCAATGGAAGCAATCCACCTATTTCTATCCAGGAAGGAGATGTTTTAATCTTTAATGTAACTGCTTCTAGTCATCCATTTATGATCAGAGATGCTGATGGTGGCAACAACATCACTGACGGTAGCGTAGATAACGCAGGTACTGATAACGGTACTGTTACTTGGACTACTAGAACATCATCTAGATTCATTCCAATGGATTGGCCTGATCTAGAAGCAGATGCTAATAACCAAGTTACAACTAACGAAGGCGGTAATAGTGGATTAACTAATCATGGCATGGGTGTATTGAGTGCTGCTGGTGGAACTATTTGTGGATTTGCAAAGAAAGCAAATCTTTATGCAATGTATTTGGTATCGGGTGACAGCCCTACAGAGTGTATTCAAGCTGCTATTGATTGGCATAACGCAAAACCAAATAATCCAGAGACAGGTGTTCCTAACCCAACTATTCTAATTGCAGAGTATCAATACTTACGTGATAGAAGACATGCAATTCCTATTGACAGTGTATCCCAAATTAATAAAGCAGATGGAACAACGGTAACTAGACCAGGAACTTGGGGATCAGACTTTTCTGAATTTGTAAAAGAAAACATTATACCCTTCAAAGTATATAATCCAACAACTACAAGTTATTCTTGGATGGTTGTGATGCCATCACAATTTGATTATAGTTCTTTAAAATCTGCATTAGACAGTGCTTGGAGTAATGGCATTGTTTGCATTAATGCAGCTGGTAATAACGGCGGAACTTTTAACAAAGAGAATACTAAAACTGCTACAAGTATAGATATTGATGCTGGTTCAAATTACTCTATTATCAACATTGCTTATGGTAGTTCTAACTCGGAAAGCACATCCAGTACAACCACATGGTATCCATTTATATCATATGGTCCACATGGTGTAGAGAGTAATATTGATGTTGCTGCTGGTTATAACTCACAAGACTATCCTGGTTTAGATGGATATTCAAATAGAGGACCAGGAATTGATATTGTAGGTCTTGGTGCTAACACATGGACTTCGTATCCTAGTTCCACATATGGAACTTATAAGTGGGGAATGTTCTCTGGTACAAGTTGTGCTACTCCAACTGTGGTGGGAAAGGCAGCACTAGTCATGGAAGAATACTTCTGGTATAACAATGCTTGGCCAACTCCTGATCAGACTAAATCAATACTATTATCTAAAGCATCAAATAAATGTAGAGGTATAGCATCGGGTGGTGTTGGATTTAGTTGGTCGAATGCACCTAGTGCAGGTGGCGCATCTTTATCTAATGAAATTTCTTTTGGAAACTGTGTTATTTCTAGTGGCAATAATGGTAATGGTGGTTTTACATATACAGAATTAACAGGCACTACACATCTACGAGCATACTTTGATCCACAAGATCAAGACAGTCATCCATTTGTACACAGAATCAAACATAATAGCAAAAGACCAGTTGCAGGTGGGATGTATCCAAGAGTGAATAGTGCTGTAGGTCGTCATCGCATGGACCTACCTGATATGACATAAATAAAAATACTTGTTATATTTTGATGGATAATACACAATTGCGAGCTGAATTTGAAAAACAGTTTGCTGATTACGATCTTAAAATTAGGCGAGGTGAGGAAGAACTTGTCAAGTTGCGTGAATATCGCACTAAACTAGAAGGCGGGTTAGAAGCACTTAACATACTAGAAAAGGGTACAGATGGCAGCGATACCAGTCAACATACTGATTGATAAAGGAGCAGACTTTGCAGTCACCTTTTTCATCACTAATAAAGACGGAACCCCGCTAAACATGTCAGGGTACACTGGTTCTGCTGTGATGAAGAAAAGTTATTCTGCATCAACTTCGGTTCCATTTACTTTAGATTTTGTCAACAGAACTACAGGAGAAATTGCTCTCACATTAACAGATACTGAAACTCTAGCATTGGATCGTAGAAGATATGTCTATGACATTATTCTCATTGATCCAAATGATTACAAAACTAGAGTGATTATGGGTAATGCAGAAGTAAGTCCTGGAGTTTCCTGATGGCACAGTATAACGTCAGGGTTGGAAACAATGCATATCGTGTTGGCAAGCAATTACCAGCACAGCATAAGCTTGACGTAAACTACCAAATTCCATCGAAGTCAGTACAGAATTCTAATCTTCTGATTGAATCACTGGCATCTCAATTTGATGGAACTCAAGATACATTCAATCTAATCGTCAATGGAGAAGCATATACTCCATTAAACGAAGAACAGATAATGATTTCTGTAGGTGATGTTGTTTTATCACCTGGAGTTGATTACATTGTTTCCAACGATCAGATTGTTTTCAGTACACCACCAACTGCAGGTGTACAGTTCTTTGGAGTGGCATATGCTACTACAGCAGATCTAACCAGAACTCTTAACTATGTCATAGACAGTGGTTCCTTTCCTATGGGGAATGGTCCTAAAGGAACCATGACAGTTGACGTTACTGGAATCATTGAGTCCTGGACTATCCTTGCTGATAGCGAAGGAAACATTGAAGTTGATATTGAAAAATGTAGTTTTTCTGACTTCCCCAATTTTCAATCTATTTGTGGTACTGAACGTCCCACATTAGGAATCATAAATAATAGCACGGCTAGAAAAAATAAAGATGACAGCCTGTCTACCTGGAACACTACCGTGAATGCAGGAGATATTTTTCAATTCAAAGTGAATTATTCGATCAACATCTCACGATGCATGGTCTCATTGAAATTGAAACTATAAATAGTATACGATATAAATAACAATAAATCGAGAGATAAACACGGAGAGTTTACATGGCACTGCTAGTAACCGACAACGGTGAAATTGATTCTCTACGTAATCTACTGAATTACAATCAGGAGATTCCTAGAAACTTAATTCTGAAGTTGTTCACAACAAATACATATCCAGCTGAAAGCGACACCCCTTCGCAGACAAGATATTACGAGCCCTACACCAACAACAATACGTTGGGTTATGGTTCTGGACCCACCACAGGGTATCATCAAGTTGAAAATAATAGAACTGATCAGGATTATTCTAACCAGTATGGAATTCTGCTGAACGGAACTCGTTGGACAATCGAGACCCTACAAGCTGCTGCAGTTGCTGCTGTCGCTGGTTCTGGTACTACTGACGAGTACACAGTCACCGTTGCTTCAAATACTGGTATTAAAAAAGGCGACTACGTAACTGGCGGCGACGTTGGTACTGGTGCATATGTCGTCGATATCGACGGTCTAACTCTCCTATTGAGCGTCAAGAACACTGGTACATTCTCCAACCAAAACCTAGATTTTGGTGCTGGCAGAACGACTGCTTCTTACCCCGAGCAAACCTTCACGTTTGATGGTGCTGCTGGTGATGTTTATGGTTACATGCTTGTTCGTGCTAACAACATGCCTACCACCATTCACGGTGTTCTCGATGCAGGCACTGCAGCCGCTGGAACAACTATCAGTAAGACTGGTATCCGTGGTACTATCGGCAATGACTATTTCGTTCTTGCTGCTGTTTCTAACACCACTACCATCACTGGTACTTCTGGTGAGTTCTCCGTAACTGTTGGTTCTACTGCAGGTCTTGCAGTTGGTCAGAGACTAACTGGTACTGGTATTGCTACTGGCGCAAGAATTGCTGGTATCGCAGGAACCACTGTTTATCTAGACAAGGCACTCACTGGTGCTGCTTCTGGTAACGGTGTATTCCAAGCAGAAGTCGGTGAAGATCTAACTGTCGGCATGTCAGTCTCACAGACTGGTACTGCTGGTGTTGTTGGCGGTGCTCCTAATGGCATCGACGCTGCAACTATCATCACTGGTATCGATCATCAGGTATACGTTGATGGTTCTTTGACAGACGGAACAGTCACTGTTTATCTGAACAACGCACTGATTGATAACATTCAGCCGTCTAACAGCAATGACGAAGTTGAATTTGACTTCAGTAAGGTAACTGCAACTGGTCACGGTCTCGTCAAAGGCGATGCCGTCTATATCGACCAGGGTACTGGTAACAGCACCACAACTGCTAGCACCTACACCGTATTCGATGTAATTGATGCTAACACCTTCACTACAACCAAGGCACTAAACGGCACTGGTTCACTAACTCTTTACAGCGCAATCTTCTTCGCTGAAAGATTCACGAATGGTCCATACGCGATTCAAAATGCTGGTGACCAAATCAAAGTCACCCTGAACGTCAGCCTCGACTGATATACTCAAATTGGGTTCTACATTATGGGGGGATTGCTTCACTGGCGATCCCCCTATTTTTTTAACTTGTCTGTAGTTTATGGTATTCTCCTACGCTGGTACTGGAAGAATGCCCCAGTTTGTTGCTTATGAAGCACTGGGGGTAATTTCTTACAGCTATACAGCGTCGGTACTAAACGAGTTTATTAAATTAGATTTTGGTTCAATAGGTCTAGCATACTGGGTAATTGCAGACCATGCAAACAAAATCATTCAAGACTATAAAGATGATCAAATAATCAACCTGACAGAAGACGGCGGAGTCGTCAGTCAATTTGATTATGGTAGCATTTTAGAAGTAGAGGCAGTAGCACAAGACGATTGGGGTCTTGTTACCGATACTTCAAACATCGAGACGATGGGAAGAACACACTTCCATTCTCTCACTACATGGTCTGTTATCAAGACGTGGGTTGGTTCTGGAACCGTCTGGGAGTTCGGAGGATCTACTTACAGACTGGATGCCCCATGGATCGGTTCGGGTACGCTGCGAGTATCCAGCACTGCCAACACTCATTATGTACCTGCGATTGCTACGGAGGGACTACTACCCCTTCGTAGTGACACTAAAATTGCGTATGCTCCTAACTGGAATGTATTCGGCACCTTATTCAGCGGTAGCTTTGCTGGTGAGGCGGTCGTTAAGGTATTCCCAGAGGATCCCGATTATACACGCATTGCACCTATTTACGTAAGTGCTGCCGAACTTCACAGCACGTACAACCCAGTATATCGTGCTACAGAATTTATTCCAGCGAGTGGAACTGGTACGGGAAGGGAAGGCGGATTTGCTATTGGACCTCATGTTAGATTCGGTACAATAAATGATCCCGATCTGGATGATGGTTTCAGTGATGAGAGAAGAGTTAGATATTATGATGTAGATCTCACTAATGTTGTTAGACTTCACTTCCACATCATCAAGGGAAGTGGAAGCAATGGTGGAGAACAACCCGACAATGGCGAAGATCTTCTCATAGAGGTTCATAAAGCAGATTCCAACCAAAGTATTCTCACTAGGATTTCTTATGGTGGGAATACTAGTGACCACACTCTTACAACCAAAACTTTTAATCTCGAACCAAATTATACAGACTACCAAACTGCTGGTGCAGATATAAAAGTATCGCAGCGAAATTGGACTGGTACATATCAATTCGATCATTATGGTCTCGCAGGAATAACATTTGACACTAGAGTCGGTGTTGGAGATCAACGCAATGATCTATTCAATGTTGGTGGTAATGCTAGTGTCAGCTTCAGACCCAACTGGGTTGGTTCTGGTGTCCTATTCAGCTTCAGCACTACAGATATTTCTAGAACGTTCGACTACGTTGGTAGTGGAACACTATTCGGACTGTCGTCTCTAGACGAAGCAGTTACCTGGGATTACAACAATTCCAGCATCGATTTCTTTACCTATGAGAACTTTGGATCGGTTGCAGAATCACCAATTGATTCGATTACGATCCAATCGATTGCTAATGATACAATCCAAAGTCGTGCAAACGAAAGGATTATTGATCTAGTTGTATCTGGATCTGTTTCTGGTGCATTCCTAGACTTCGGTACTATTCTCACTGACGGTGAGCAGACTCCCTCTACTGTCGGACTCGACTGGGGTCAGATTCTTACCAATCAGACAGATTATCCATTCGGTCTGTTCCCAATCGGTGGTACTGCCAAGCAAGTATTCACTCCCAACTTTATTGGTTCAGGTGTACTGTTCTCGTTTGGGGAAGGTATTGGTAGAACCAAACCAAGATGGATTGCCTATGTTCAGATTGGAATCTCTGGTGTTGCGAAGACAAACTTCAGTCTTCTCCACAAAGGTTCAGGCAATCTATTCAGCTTCAACAACGGCGAAGATCGCAGAGCATATGTATACAGAGGTTCAGGTGCCCTCTATGCCATCTCTGGTGCTTCCGAATCGGTTGGTGCTGACTATCCTGACTCTACAGCGTTGCTGCCTATTGCAGGCGTTGCTGGGGTCAGCTTCACACCTAACTGGAATGGTACAGGTGTTGCAACTCTTACAGGTGCATCAGTCGAGAGACAGACTGATCACTATCAAGGTTCTGGAACTCTATTCAACTTCGAGACTGCTAACGAGGCAGTTGCATATCACTACAGCAGCACATCTAATGCGATATTCAACTATCGCAATTATGGATCGGTCGCTGATACACCGATCAATTCTATTACGATCCAGTCTATTGCTAATGAGACTATTGAGAGTCGTAAAGACGAACGAATTATTGATCTAATTGTTGCTGGATCTAGTGTCGGTCAGTTCCTAGATTCTGGTTTCATTCTCCTCAATGGCGAGGATTCTCCAGAAACTGTCAGAGAAGATTATGGTTCCATCATGGAATCTATTTCCCGTTATGCAATGGGAGACTTCTTGTTTGAGGGCGAAGCAGCATCTGCTCGAACACGTACTCATATTGGAACTGGTAGTCTATTTGCATTCGTTGAAGGTCGTGGTAGAACCAAACCAAGATGGATTGCTAATATCCAAATTGAAGTTAGTGGTAAAGGTGATACACCTCGTGCAAGAAGCTTTGTTGGAGAAGGCGTACTATTCAACCTCAACAATGCAGAAGACAGGAGAGCATATGCATACAATGGTTCTGGTGCCCTCTATGCCATCTCTGGTGCTTCTGAATCGGTTGGTGCTGACTATCCTGACTCTACAGCGTTACTACCCCTTACAGGCGCTGCTAGGGTCAGCTTCACGCCTAACTGGAATGGTAGTGGTATTGCCACTCTCACGGGTACATTAGTTGAGAGACAGACCGATCATTATAAAGGATCTGGAACTCTATTCAACTTCGAGACTGCTGACGAGGCAGTTGCGTATCATTACAGTAGTACATCCAATGATATCTTTGAATATCGTAACTACGGTTCCGTTGCAGATACTCCAATTGAATCTATTACGATTCAATCTATTGCTAATGAAACAATTGAGAGTCGCAAGGACGACAGAATTATTGATCTAGTAGAAAGTGGTTCTACTTCTGGATCTTATCTGAATTACGGATTCATTCTTCTCGATGGCGAAGATGCTCCCGAGACTGTTAGAGAAGATTATGGTTCCATCATGGAATCCATCTCCCGCTATGCGATGGGAGACTTCCTGGTTGAAGGTGAAGCAGCAACATCCAGAACACGTACTCATATTGGTTCTGGTGACATCAAGATTAATGTCGCTACTATCGTCAGCGTTCCACCCAAGTGGACTTCTGATATATTCATCGATGTTACTGGCGAGGTTGCAGATAGCGTCACCAAGACATTCAATGGTTCTGGTGATCTATTCAACTTCGTATCCTCTGACGAGAGACGCGCCTTTGGATATCAATCCACTGGAACTCTATATGCAGTTAACGGTGCTGCTGAAGTCTTTGGTGCTAACCCACCAGATATTACAACAAATCTACAAGTCAGTGGATCTGCATCTGTTGCATTCGTTCCTAACTGGAATGGATCTGGTGACATATCCATCTTCGGTCAACTGGTCGAACGTGCAGCAGTCAATCCTCCTGCTCGTGGAAATCTGTTCGGATTCTCCAACGCTGACGATAGAAGAACATACAGCTATAACCAATCTTCTACCGATCTCTACGTTGATGTAGATTACGGATTTGTTGCTTCGCCTGTCATTGATTCTTGGGTCATTGCTAACCATGCATCCAAAGTCATTGAAGACTACAAGGATGACAAACTCTTTGATCTGGTCGAGAGTGGTGGTGGAGACTTCATTGATTATGGATTCATCGAGACTGCTAATCTCGCTGGTCTTCCTGGTGCAAACAATCTTCCAGATGCAACAGAAGATTATGGCACAATCATCGATCCTCAATACGAGAGATCGATCTACCCAATGGGTCATCTGTTCAAGTTCTCTGGACTTTCAGGTGGAGTCAAGGTTGTCATCAATCTGCGTCATATCGCAGTTCTTACCAAACCAACTCTCAAACTTGGTGGCGAAGCTGCAATTCGTCTTCCCAACGTCCACAGTGGAAGTGGTGTTCTATTCAACACTGGTGGTGCAGCAGAATCTGCAACATTCAGTCCAGACGATCTTACTGGTCTATTCGACTTTGTTGGATTCGCTGCAACAAGTTATACCCCCAATTTCAATGGTGGTGGCACCATCAGATTGGATGGTCGAGCATCTTCTGCAGTTGCATTCGCAGGATTCCAAGAGAACACTATCGTTCTACGTGGCATTGCTGGTCAGAAATACTTACCATCCTACGCTGGATCTGGATTTATCTCTACGTTGTCAGGAGCTGCAGAAGCAGTTACTGCAAGTCCAGATGATCTATTCGGTCTGTTTGACTTTGTTGGAACAGCAGCAGAGAAAGCAACTGCAGCATACGATGGATCTGGTTCACTGTTTGGACTATCTGGTGCAGTCGAAGCAGTTGCTGTTGCAGAGGAGAAGAGAAATCTTATCAAGGTCAGCGGCAACGCTGCCGAGAGATTCATCCCGAACTTCAATGGTTCTGGTTCACTCTCTGTTCTTATCGGCGCTGCAGAATCCAGAACAGCAAGTCCAGATCCATTCTTTACTCTGTTCGACTTTACTGGTCGTGGATCAGTCAGGGCAACGATTGCATACTCTGGATTTGCTCTTCTTTCTGTATCTGGAACAACCGAACCAGAGATCCTCACGTTTGCAGAGCAACCATTTGGTACTGCAACAATCTCTGGTCAGGGTGGAGAAAGATTTGTTCCCAGTTATGTTGGTTTTGGTCGAATCGCAGCACTGTCTGGTGCAGCAGAATCCCTTACTGTCAATCCTCTGGAGAGACAACTTCTGTTCTCCATGGGTGGAGTTGCAGGAGAAAGATTTGCTGCAGCACCTCAAGTCAAAGGAACAGAGATCAAGCTTCAGGGCGAGATTGCTACTCCTCTACGTACATTTGCAGAACAACCATTCGGGGTTGTTCCTGTCAGTGGTATTGCAGACGAAAGATTTGTCGATGTATATGGTGGATTCGGTACTCTGTTCTCTGGAGGATTCACTTCAGAATCCATCACATTCAAGATTCCTCCAGTCAGAGAAGGAGACATTCTCTTCCGTGGATCTGCAGTCGAAGCAACTGGATTCAATCCTCCAGATATTACAACACATATTATTCTCTCTGGAGAAGGTGTTGTTCCTCTACGTACATTTGCAGAACAACCAACAGTTCGCATCGCTACTCGTGGCACAGCAGTCGAAAGACAAACCGATGCATATCTCGGAACTGGTGCCATCTTCTCCAATGGATTCACTTCCGAGTCTATTACCAAGAGACTTCCAGAGTTCACCGCTCATCTCAATGTTACTGGTCTTGCGGAAGAGAAAGCAACATTCAGAGAGATCTTCTTTGGTTCCCTCTTCAAGTTCAGAGGATCTGCAGGTCGCGCACTCCTCACGTTTGCAGAGCAACCACAGACTCTATCCAAGATTAGTGGTGTTGCTGCTACCACAAGAGCAAGAGACTTTATTGGCGATGGCAACATTGCAACTCTTTCTGGTGCTGCAGAAGCAGCTACCTTCAATCCTCTGGAAAAAGATCTGCTCTTCGATGTTACTGGCATCGCTGCAGAAAGAAGAACCAATGCGTTTGTTGGTACTGGTCAGATCAGAATCTACCCAGAAGCAGCAGATATCAGGTTCACTCCGAACTGGAATGTCGAAGGTGTCATTCCTGTCAGTGGTACTGCAGTCGAGCGTGTCGCAAGAGACGAGGTTGTACGTGTCCTCATCGGTACATTCTCTGGTGCTGCCGAGTCTGTTACGTTCAACCCACTGGAGAAAGATGCACTCTTCTCCTTCACTGGTCGTGCAACAATTGCTTCTGCAGTATCGGAAGTCAAGAGAGTCGAACTGGCACTATTTGCAGAACCAGTTACAGTTCATGTTGTCGCTGTTCCTCCTGCAGGAGAAGGTACTGCAACTATCAGTGGTGTTGGCGTCGAAAGATCTGCAAGAGACTACATCGGTCAGATCCACATTGGTACATTCTCTGGTGCAGCAGAATCCTTTACTGTCAATCCTCTGGAGAGACAGCTTCTATTCTCTGCAACTGGTATTGCAACTTTACGTTCTACTCGTGCTTACGTTGGAACTGGTTCTCTCTTTGCACTCAACGGTGCAGCAGAATCCAGAGCAGTTGCACCACCAGCAGAGGGTCTATACGATATTACTGGCGAAGCAAATATTGTCATCACCCTCTCCCACGTTGGCGAAGGCAACCTATTCAGTTTCGTTACGAGCGAAGAGAAAGTTGCATACGACTATGTTGGAGAACAAGTTCTCTTCACCCTTTCTGGAGAAGCAGTCGAAAGAATTGCCAATGCAGAAACTTTCTTTGGTTCTATCTTCTCGTTCTCTGGAGCAGCAGAAAGAGTTGCTTATGTACCAAGTCTGCTTGCAGATGTCAACATTGCTGGTCGTGCAGAAACTCCAAGATCCAGAGTATTTACTGGATCTGGAGATCTATATGCATTCGAGAGTGCAGCAGAATCCAGAACAATTACTTACGAGAACGTCGCAATCTTCGACTTCCTCGGTCAGGTCAAGCCTGCTATCACCAAGGCATATGTTGGCGAAGCAGAAATCAAAACTTCTGGTGCATCAACGGTTGCATTTGTCAGAGCACCTTACCCTGGTCTGGCAGAAGTTCAACTCTCGGGTATCGCAGACGAGAGAACAACTGCCAACCCACCAGAAGAAGGCACAGAAATTGCAACCGATGGCGAAGCGAAAGTTCTTCGCTCTTTCGGATACGAAGGATCAGGTCAAATCAAAGTCAATGTCGATACCATCATCGGCATTTCTCTACGTATCTTTGGTACTGGATCCATCAATGTCAGAGTACATTCCAGATACTTCCCACTACTCCAGCACAGACCAGACGTTCATATCCTTATCACTGGCAGCGCAGCAACTGTCAAGATTGATGTTGCGCCAGCTCGTACATACGGATGGATTATTTAATGATATAAATAACCTCGGTATCCTAAATTAATTTTAATGACTACCCAGGTACAATTTAGGCGTGGTACTACTGCCGAACATGCTCATTTTGCGGGAGCGCAAGGTGAGTTAACAATTGATACTGATAAAAATATGGCGGTTGTCCATGATGGGACAACTAATGGTGGATTTGATGTTTTTCGTGCAAGGTGGGAGTATTTAAACACAAGTGTTACACTCGGAACAAGTCTTCGATATCTCGTAGACACATCAGGAGGACCACTAACTCTAACCTTGCCTCTATATAACAATCAATTGGTTCCTAAATCAGGGGACACGTTGGAGTTCATTGATATTAATTTTTCATGGGATACAAATAATGTAACAATCGTCGATCCAATTGGCAGACAATTCCAAAATACATTTGGAGTTGTTTCCAGTCCTTTAGTATTTGACTTGAAAGGAGCGAGAGTGCAACTAATTTGGGACGGTAACTACTGGAGAGTAATTGTATGACAATGTTTATTAGCGACAGCTATCAACAACAAGGTGGTGGGGGAACATCTGTATCTTCCAATAATTACACCCTAGGCAACGACTTTAGTATCCATGCTTTACGTAGGGATGCTGATGGAATGCTACGTTACACTAAAATTAGAAGTATTGATGACGAGACAGGTGATTTCTTTCGTTTAGATGGAAGTTCCTATCTTGATATTGCAACTGGTGCGTATGACTACGTAGAAGAAACTACAGAAGAGAAGTCATATTCAAATAATCCGCAAGATAAATACCAACAGTATAGATTTGATAGTCGTAAGATTAGCTATTTTGTTGATGATGACGGATACTTTGTAATTCGTTTCAATGAAAATTATGATTATTCCACCGAAGGACCCAAATAATAAGGCAGCATAAACATGGCAGATTTCAGATTAGGCAGACTTAAGTTTAATTGGAGGGGCGACTGGACAGTCGCAACTGCATACGTTATCGATGATATCGTAAAGTTTGGCGCAAACACCTATGTTTGTGTTTCCAACCATACGTCGGTATCAAACGAAGCGCAGTGGTATTCGGGCGATGGCGCTAGATGGCAAGTCCATACCGAAGGCATTTACAATCGTGGAGATTGGGCAGATGCAACCTTCTACAAATTAAACGATATCGTAAAGTACGGTAACGATCAATACCGTGTAACCGTTGCCCACACCTCTAGCGGTACATTCGCTTCAGCAAATTTCATTTCTTATGTCAATGGACTTAAGTTTGAAGATTCCTGGGACACTAATACCGAGTATCAATCTGGTGACATTGTAACCTTTGGTGGTTACTCTTATGTTGCCCTTACTACTTCTACAGGTGCTGCACCAAACAACCTTGGCGCTAGTTGGGAAATTCTAACAACTGGTTTTAAAGTTGTAGGTACATGGAGCAATACCACAGCATACAAACCTGGTGACGTTGTACTACTTGGTGGTAACTCATACGTTGCTAAAACAACTAATACCAACTCTACACCATCAGCTGCTTCTGCTGATTGGGACTTCGTTGTTGGTGGTTTCACCTGGAGAGGTGTTTGGAGTTCGACAGAAACATATCAGCCTGGTGATGCAATCTCCAGAGCGTCTAACTCTTACATCTGTGTTGCCGAGTCTACTAACAATACCCCAGAGACAGACGTTAATGGAGACTATTGGAACTCCCTGACTCAAGGAGCTCAATCCAACGTCTTGACAGATGCTGGTGATGTTCTTTATATTTCGGGTTCTGGTGCTGCCAGACTACCTATTGGAGCCAGCGGTCAAGTTCTGACAGTTGATTCTAACGGTTATCCTGCTTGGGAAAAAAGTAATGCAACCGATCCTGTTTACTATGTTACTGTCAATGGCAGTGATCTAAACAGTGGCGAGAATATTACCAAGTCATTTGGTTCACTACGTTACGCTCTAGATAACGTTACTGGTCCTGCAACTATTTACGTTAAGGCAGGTACGTATAACGAAACTCTACCAATGTTCGTTCCCGAGAATATCTCGATCATTGGTGATAACATGAGAACTACTGTTATCAAACCAAACGTTGGTGCAAATTCTTCTACACAGAAACTGACACTAGCTACAGTTCCTGATGCTGCTTTAAGAGTTATTGGCGAAACATGCACCAACGGTGCTGGCGATAAGACTGCACAAATCATCGATGTTAAAGATGGTGGTGGTACTATTGATATCATGCCTATTACTGGTGGTGACTGGACAGTTTCGGATACTTTCGAGGCTGGCACTAATGATGTTGTAATCAATCAGGTTGCACCAATCCTTAATCAGAACTCAACGTTGTTCTACCTGTCTAACAGATCCATGCTTAAGGATTTGGTTATGGACGGTATGGCAGGATTTGTTCCTTCAGCATCTGATCCAAAAGATCTTAACACCGCAACGATTGAGGGTGTATTTGTAAGACTCAACCCTAACTCCCCAATTACCAAGTCTCCTTACGTTTCGCAGTGTTCTGCGTTCTCCCAGACTGGTGTTGGTGCTATCGTTGATGGTAGTGTTCATAACAAGTATGACGGAACTGGAACTCCTTCTAACAAGTCAATCGTTTTTGACTCCTGGACTAACATCCACGAGAACGGTGGTGTAGGTTTCTGGATTACAAATAACGGCGCTGCTGAAATTGTATCCTGTTTCACATACTACTGTCACGTTTCTTACTGCTCCACTAGAGGTGGTAGAATCAGATCTCTTGCAGGTAACTCTTCCTGGGGTACTTATGCTATTGTATCTTCTGGTTTCAACGAAAATGAAACTACCCTCGACGGATTTGTCGATGGTCTAGAACTGAACTATGATCTGACCACACTTTCTGCTGGTACATCTTTTGAGAAAGATGAGCAGATGGTCGGTGGTACGTCTGGTGCTGTTGGTGAAGTTACTAGCTTCCAACCTTCTGCAGATAAGATTCTATTCCGTCCTCTCAAGGGAACATTCGTTCAGAACGAAGTTGTTACTGGTCAAACATCAGGAGCAACGGCAACTCTGGTCAACAACTCCGATGCACAGAAAGGACAAAACGGATTTACCTTTGTTCTTGGCGGCATGACTGCTGCTCCAGATCCAGGTGGTTCGATTGAATATGTAACTGGTCCTGGTGGTGCTGGTGCTGATCAATTCACATATGTTGTTGCAAACTCTTCTTATAACGCACCATCTGGTCGTGGCGAACTAACAGTAACTAGAGCACTTCTAGGTTCTGCTGCTGCAACTCATGACGGTTTGAGCACGATTACTAGATATCAAACTGGTACTGCAACATCTCTATCTGCACCTATTAGTAGTGCAGCAGATGTAACTATTCAAGTTTCTTCTATTACTGGTATTAACACTGGTGGTTATATCATTATCGGAAACGAAATGATGGAAGTTGTTGCTTTCCCAACTGCAACATCAGTTACTGTTGTTAGAGGAGTAGAAGGAACTTCTGCTTCCACACATACATCTGGTATAACTGTTAGAGCACTTCAAATTAAGGTTCCTTCCCAAACTACAACTGCTAGAGATCTTACTGCTAGTGATACAATCATCTTGGTTGAGAGTGCAACTGGTACTCTATCAGCAGATTATATCAAGATTGACAGTGAGTTTATGCAAGTTGCTACATCTGCAACAATTACAACTGGTACTGTTACCATTGTTCTTGCAGAAACAAAACCAACACCATCTTACGATCGTCAACTAACTAGAGTTAGATATCTTTATTCACAAGTTAGACTAACTGGTCATGACTTCCTAGATATCGGTACTGGTAATAAGACACAAACTAACTGGCCTGGTCTGCCACTTTCGGCACCTGCACCTGGCAACGAAGTTACTGAAGATTTCCCAGGTCGTGTATTCTACGTTTCAACTGACCAAGATGGTAACTTTACCGTTGGTCGTTACTTTAAGGTTAACCAGTCAACTGGTAGCACAACCTTGAATGCATCTTCCTTCGATCTTTCTGGTCTATCATCCTTGAGACTCGGTTCTATCGGTGCTCAAATTGGTGAATCAATTGATGAATTCTCCAGCGACGTTACACTGTCCGCTAATAGCAACGCTAAAGTTCCTACACAGAAGGCAGTTAAGACTTACGTTGATACTAAAACGAAGACGAAAGGCTTCACTTTCTGGGCGGGAGCAATGTGATCCCCACTTTATAAATATTACAGATAAACTACGACATTCGGAACATTTAAGGAGTAATCAACATGGCTTCTGGCATCCTGGGGACACAAGCTTCCCTTTCAGCTAACACACTAACTACAGTTTACACAGTCCCTGCAGCAACTGTTGCATACGTAAACTTCAACATCGTCAACACCAACGCTACAGCAGTTAGCGTTCGTGTTGCTATTTCTGCTACTGGAACTCCAACTGGTGCAGAATACATTGAGTATAATGCAGAAATTGCAGGATACGGAATTCTGGAGAGAACTGGTATTGCGTTGCAATCAACCAAAAACCTCGTGGTACTTTCTGATACCGCGAACGTCAGCGTTTCGGCGTATGGCGTAGAAGAAGAGGCTTGATAAATAATCCAAAGGAGTTATAAGAACAATGGGACGCAACCTATCACAAGTTATCTCACAAAGATACACAGTAGCAATTACAGCAGATCACAGTATTCTTTCAGGAGAAATTCTTCTGATTGACACTGTAGCTGGTACAGAACTTACACTTACTCTTCCTGCTAATCCATCTGCAGGTGATCGTGTCAATCTAATTGACGCCGCTGGTCAGTGTGGAACAACAAAAGCAGTTATCGCTAGAAACGGTAATAAAATTGCCAACCTGGCAGAAGACCTAGATTTTGACATTAAGAATGCATCACTTGAACTAATCTACACTGGATCTTCTTACGGTTGGTCGATCCTTTCTAACTAATACTAATAGGGAGGTATTGACAGATGTCTAGTTTAAGAGATCTACTGGATGTTGCATCGACAGATGGCATTCCAGTAGCAACGTATTACGGTCCACAAAACGCTCACCAGATCTACTGGCGTGGTGGACATTGCTGGTACTACGAGAGTAGTCACAATTATAATTGGGCAACATATAACTGGTGTGTTCCTAGTTGCTGTGTCTGTAAGGTACAGTTTGAAATCTGGGGCGGCGGCGGTGGCGGCGGCGGTTCATGCTGCTGTATGTCTGGTGTCAATGGTTATTCTGGTCAATACAATAAGTACACTGTTTGTGCTGATCAACAAGGTGTAAACCAATTAGACAATTGTTGCTATGTAATGTGTGCTGGTACTATTACTTGTAGATACCCTGCCAGCGGTGGTTTTGATGGTTGCAAATCATATGTTGTCGGTCCTGGACTTGATAACTTCTGCGCTTGCGGTGGTTGTCACGGTTATTCTTGCTGCTTCGGTGGTGGTTCCTCTAGATGGGGTTGTCGCTTCAGAATGAACTGGCAGACAGGTCAGCCACATTGCAGATGGCAGTGTGATAAGTCTGCTGGTCAATACAGTGAATCACGTACTAATCGTGACGCTGCTTGTGAGTTTGGTCGCGAATACTGGGGGAACGTTGGTTCATACAACCAGATGGACTGCCAAGAGTGTGGTAACTGGTGTATGATGAAACACTCCTCACCAACTTCTCCTTACCTAGATGGTAAGTTTGGTACATTCAATCACCAAAGACACCATTCTATGGCTACTTGCGGTAGAACTGAAACTAATTGGTTGGCAGGTAACAACGGTGGTCTCTCTTCTGATTGCTTCAGAAACGGTCCTCCTGGTCATGGTGGATTCTCCTCCGACACCTTCGGTGGTGGTTGCTGTTGCTCCTCTGAAGGCGCTGCAGGTCTAGTTAAAGTTACATGGTTCTGCAAGGTATAAACTAATGGCAAATTTACGAGGTCTCCTAGGAAAGGAATTCGATTCCACTGTTCTAGAAACTGCTGGGCAATACGGCAGTTACGAAAAAATTAGAGATGGTAAGGTGTATAACTTCGCACCTTACTGTAACTTAAATTGCGATAGTAGTTATCGCAGTTATTGCCAAGAGTATTGGTGTATGCCATGTGGTACTACACAAGCTACTTTCGAGATTTGGGGTGGTGGCGGATCTGGTGGTGGCGCTTGCTGTTGCCAACAGGGTATGCCTGGTGGATCTGGTTCTTATTCCAGAAAAACTATCACCAGTGCAGATGGTTATGGTGACATGGGTGGTTGGTGTTTCTTCCTGAAGGTTGCAGAACCCACTTGCTGCTCACAGTGTTGTGTTGGTATTCAAGGTTGCAAAACATATATCTGTGGTAAGAACAGTTCTGCACAGAGTGCCATTGGTAGTAACTTCTGTGCAGACGGTGGACTACCTGGCAAGACTTGCTGTTATGCATACTGGGACACTCAATTCAGATGTCTAGATAGAGTTTATTGGACAGGTTGTGGTGGATACGATCCTGCTACTGATGGTCCTAACGCCTATGGCGGTGATGAGAACATTAAAGGACATCCAGGATTTTTCAGAATTTACAATACATCCAGCAACTGCTGGGCGAAGATGGGAATGGCTTATCCACCACGTTTATTTGATCATGACGGTGGACACATGATTTCCAACGTCAAAGGAAATGCTTGTATCAATGACGGTACTTTCTGTCAAGGAACTACTCCATGGGCGTTTGCTTCTGGTTGTAATGCTACACTACCTGGTGTAGGCGGTCCTTCATCAACATCTTGTGGTGGTAGTTGCTGTTACGGATATAGAGGACATGGTGGATTGATTAAAATCACTTATTGTTCTTGCTGGATGGGAGTCAACCGTGACTGTGCATACCACTTCTGTAACTAATTTCTAAATAGCATATAACAAGGAAAAGTACCGATGCCTAACTCAAATTTACGCGATCTGCTCGGGATCGTGACAACTGAATCAATTAAAGGTTTAGCATCGGCCGATGCTACGACCAAACTACCAGCATATCCTAGTCAAGGAATGCGAACAATGTACTTCACTGCACAGTGTGGTGCTACTTGTCAAGATTGGACTAGTAACTATAGTTACTTTGACTATCCCGATTGGAAAGTTCCTGCCAATACAAACCAAATCATTTTTGAGATTTGGGGAGCTGGTGGAGGCGGCGGTGACGGTTGTTGCTGTACTCGTGGCGTCCCTGGTTCTTCTGGTGCTTATGCATACAAAGTGCTATCTGGTTCTGACGTAGTTGCTGGTTGTTCTTATGCTTTAGACATTGGTCAGGGTGGTAGATCAAGGCAGGGTCCTGCTTGTGGTCAACCAGGTAGTAAAACTTCTATTATTGGATACGGTCTATCTAACTTCTGTGCAGACGGTGGATATGGAGGTTGCTCTTGCTGCTACATGTGTTGCTGCACTTGGGGTACTCTTTGTAACGTTTGCTGTAATGGTCCTTGCTCTTTGTATTATGGTGCTAGCGGCGGCGCACACGGCAATCCAGGTGCTGGTACGATGTGGTGTCAAGATAATCACTGCTGGAACAAGCAACACATTCCTTATCCAGGCGGTCTAGTTAATGGTAAAGGTGGTTGGTTGCCTGGTACACAGTGCGAACAGTCTGGATGTGGATATTGTCTCAATCACTGGGCAACCGCCCAACTTGGTTGGGGTGGAGGTCATAGCGAGAACAACTATGTTCCTGGCGTTGGCGGTGCTTCTGCATGGGTTTATGGTGGCGGTTGCTGCCGTGGTCAACATGGAAGCCCTGGTATGATTCGCATTTCATACAAGCAAACCCAACGCGGATATTGATTCAATAGTTTATAAATAATACAGCAAAGAAAACCAAGGATTAAATAAGAGATTACTATCATGGCGAATATTTCAAAACCACTAACTTATAACTTGCCTGACGAGTATACCAAGCAGACTAGTGATCTTGGTCTCACGGCAGAATTCACCTACAAAGGTCCAGAGTTTCTCTGGGTTTTTGTGAATGGCGAGACAGGTGCTCTCCAAGGAACCCAATCGTTCATTCCTACTACATCTCCAACAAAGGATGCAGAGCAGGCTAATGTACGTGCAGGTTTAGATCAGAAAGCAGTTCTTCTTCGTCCTAATACAGACGGAACAGATCTTCTACTAGCAGCAATTCTAATTGGACAAGATACTGGCAAAGCAGCTGGTTATCCACAGAAAGAATACGCATTCCCTGCTGGTCATGCAAGAGCTGGTGAAGTATATTACGAGCGTCCCGATCCCCAGCAACCAAACCATACTTACGCAGTAGACGAGATCATGTATGATCTCACCAATGATTCCTGGGTTACTCCTTTCCCTTGGTTCAAGCCTTGGATGACCACAGAGTTCCATACGGAAGCAAGAGACGCTACTCTCGAAGGCAATAAGGTCTTCTATGCAGAGATCAAAGGTAATATGACTGCTGATCAGATTGCTGCAGCAGACGCATGGATCACTGCAATGGAAAATCTTTATACAGATTTTGCTGGCGTTGAACCATTCATGATTCCATTCCCCACAAACCCCTTGGCAGAATTGATTGAAGACTACGACTACAACGTAGACCCAGACAAACTTTTGGAAGACGCAGCAACTGACGGTGCTGTCTGATTAGTTTTGTGGTATAATCAGAGGGTCTTCGGACCCTCTTTTTTTATGTTCGTAAAACCCCCCTGGAGACCTCACCTAAATAAAGTATATAAATCATTAGCAACTGATTATGAGACCTAAATCATTTTTTGTCAATGGTGGTACTGGACGTGTGCTTTGTTCAATACCTGCATTTGAGAAATATCAAGAGGAACATCCCGACGAGGATTTCCTAATTATCTGCGAAGGAGGTACAGACTTCTTCAAAGGTCATCCAACACTTTACGGTAAAGTGTATGACCACTGGCACAAAAATATCTTTCGAGATAAACTAATTAGTACGGATGTTAAAACACCTGAACCATATAGGGTTTGGGAATACTACAATCAAAAATGTAATCTGTCCCAAGCATTTGATATTGAGATCAATGGGAAAGGTGTAAGAGAACTACCCAAGCCAACTGTCAAACTTTCCAAAGAAGAACAAGTAAATGGAAAGTTTATTGTTGCAGAAGTAAGGCAAAAAACAAACAAGAAAAAAACTGTTGTATTCCAACCTTTTGGTAGAGGAGTCCAAACTGTAGGAAATATCATTACCGATTCTTCTGGTAGAAGTTTTGAGTTTAAAAATGTTATTTCTATCATGAAACGTTTACAGAAAAAGTATTCTGTAATTCTAATGTCAGAGTTTGCATTCGACTTCGAGAAAGAAGGATTGAGAGATACTGTTTCTTTTCCTGCTGGAAATCAAGTTCCTTTGCGAGGATGGGCTGGCATTATTAAAGAAGCAGATCTATTTCTAGGATGTGATTCTGTTGGTCAACACATTGCATATTCAGTAGGAACACCTGTAGTTTCTGTTATGGGATCTACTTTTGGTGTCAATGTTTCATATCCAGACCACGAGAAAGTAGATGTTCTTGATATGGGCGAAGGATTGAGATTGTATGATCCTATTCGTGTCTGTCCTGATGAAGAATCTGCAAGAGTGAATGATGGCATCATGGCGATGAATGATAAAGTCGAAGAAGTTATCATGAAGTCTGTTGACAAACTGATGAATAAGTATTACACCAAACCAGATATGGACATTGTTCTTCCAGAATCTTATGGTGGTCCTCAAGAAGGATGTCCAACTCGCCCACCAGAAGCACCGCTATCAGCGCCAAAGCAGCAAGGCATGGGTCCAATTGAATTGGAAGCTGCATCAAATGGAGTAAAGATCCCCTCACTAGAACCTAGTAAGAAAGGATTTTCTCAAAATGTAAAAGTAAATTGAGGTTATAATGTCTGTTATTGTTTCGGTTGCCCGTGGTCACAACGGGAGTACAACTTTGCTGGTTGATGGTAAGGTAGTATTTTATCTAGAAGAAGAAAGATTATCCCGTTTTAAGTATGATGGGTCTCCTCTTCTTGGTATACAAAAAGTATTTGATTATGTAGATCACATTGATCATCTAGTAATTTGTCATACTCACCGTCATGGTCCAGTCCTTGATTGGTCTGGTGAAGATGCATATAAAGGATGGACAAGAAAACTAGCTAGGAAAAAATTTGAGTTCCAAACTCACGAAATCGATACCATCCACCACGAGATGCATGCAGCGTGTGGTTTCTATAACTCTGGGTTTGAAACTGCTGCTTGTGTAATTGCTGATGGTGCTGGTAGTTTCCTACAGATTGGAGACATTCAAGACACTTGCTATGAGTTTGAAACTATTTTCAATGCATCATATCCTGGTGATTTTGATACTGTCTATAAGCATGTAGGTACAAAACAATCAATTGGTATGTCGGAACCAGAAGATAATATCTTTGTTACGGAGTACCCTGGTCATACTAAAATGTATGAAGCAGTAACACAATATTGTGGATTCCCCGCCATTGAGGCAGGTAAGCTCATGGGTCTTGCTCCATACGGCAACCCTAATGAAGACCTACCATCATTCTTCAATGGCGAGTGGGGTAATCGAAATCTTATCGTCCCTACTTATCCTAATGCAGCAATGCTTAATGTTTCTCGTTATGACATTCTTAAAGAGGACGTTAAAAATCATGTTGAGGGTGAGTATACAGATGTTCAAAAAGATCTCGCTTACAAGATTCAGGAACAAACTTCCGATCGTATGGTTCAGTTAATTAAAAAAGCACATGAGTTAACTGGTGAAAAGAACATTGTAATTTGTGGCGGTTACGGTCTCAACTGCGTTGCAAACTACAAGTATTGGAAGGAGTTTCCTGATCTCAATATCTACTGTGAGCCTATCTCACATGACGGTGGTACTTCTATTGGTGGAGCAAAATATGTCTACAACAAGCTGAAGGAAACTGAAAAACCTAGTAAGCAAGAGTCTGTTTACTATGGTCCTCAATATGATCCTACTGGTTATATGACAGACCTAGAAGGTCTGGAAGTTACCGACACTTCATATGATGATGTTGCTAAACTAATTCGTGAAGGTACTATCGTAACCATCTATCAGGGTCGTTCTGAAGGAGGTCCACGAGCACTTGGCAACAGATCTATTCTGTTTGATCCTACTATCAAAGATGGTAAAGATCATGTTAATGCAGTCAAGCACCGTGAATGGTTCCGACCATTTGCTTGCTCCATTAAGAAAGAAGCAGTTCATGACTGGTTTGACCTAGCAGGTCGTGATGAGACACCTCACATGATGTATGCAGTCAAGTGTCATGATGGAGTGGAAGAAAAGATTCCTTCTGTTATCCACGTTGATAACACTTGCAGAATCCAAACAGTTACTCCAGAACAGAATGAACACTACTACAATCTCATTGATGCATTCGATAAGATTGCGGGTGTACCTATTCTGTTTAATACTTCTTTTAATCTTGGTGGAGACCCGCTGGTCGAGACAATCGAAGATGCAGTTAACACTTTAAATAATAGTGATATTGAATGGATGTATCTTCCAGAAATTCAGAAGCTTGTTCATGTACCAAACGAATGAAAATATCTTTCGTAAACGGATGTTTTGATGTGCTCCATCCAGGACACATCGAACTTCTAAAGTACGCTAGGTCTTTTGGAGACTATCTCATTGTTGCTATTGATTCCGACAGGAAGGTAGCAGAAATGAAAGGTCCCGAGAGACCTATTTTTTCGCAATCTGATAGACGGTTGATGCTAGATGCCATCAGATATGTTGATGTAGTTCATGTGTTTGATACCAGACAAGAACTAGAGGAGTTGCTGGAATCGATTAAACCTGATACAATGGTGGTCGGTTCTGACTGGAAAGGAAAAGAAGTAGTAGGTTCGCACTATGCAAAATCAGTTCGGTTTTTTGATCGACAAGGAGAATTCTCCACAACCCAAACAATTCAAGGTACTCCTTATCGGTGATACCTGTACCGACAAGTATGTGTATGGTACAGTCACCAGAATCAGTCCTGAAGCACCAGTACCAGTCATGGTATACGATAGGGTAGAGACTGCCAAAGGCATGGCTTATAACGTCAGAGAGAACCTGATGTCTTTTGGTAGTGAGGTTTATATGATGACTCATGAGTCTTCTATCACAAAGACTCGTTATGTAGATTCAAAATCTAATCAACAAATTATGAGATTGGATGAAAATGATACTGCAGAAGATTTTGGATGGGAGTTACCAGAAGAACAATTTGATGTCATGGTCATCTCTGACTACAACAAAGGATTCCTTTCCGAAGAAAAGATTCAAGAACTGGTAGACTGGTTTAAGGGTCCTGTCTTTATCGATAGTAAGAAGACTCGATTACCTAAAGAGTGTTATATTAAAGTCAATGATCGAGAAGCACAAAAATTAGAAGGAGACTACCCCAATCTAATTGTAACCCGAGGATCGCAAGGATGTACTTATGATGGTATGTCTTTTCCTGGTATTAATGTACCTGTGTTTGATGTAGCAGGTGCTGGTGATACATTTCTAGCAACATTAGTTCATTTTTATCTGCTTTTAGGAACTATTGATCGTGCTATTCCATATGCAAATAAAGCAGCTGCAATTGCCGTCACACACTTCGGCACCTATGTCCTATCCCAAGATGATGTAAATGAAATACGTTGTTGATATTGATAATACTATTTGTACACCAACTGTAGGTAGAAACTACGAAGAAGCCCAACCTTGGCATAATAGAATTGATAAAATAAATAAGTTGTATGATGAAGGTCATACAATAGTATACTTCACTGCTAGAGGAATGGGTAGGTTTGATGGAGATCCTGATGCAGCTTGGAAAGCATCTCAACTCCTAACAGATCTAACCAGAGAACAATTAAATACTTGGGGATGTAAGTATCATGATTTGATACTAGGAAAACCACACGCTGATTATTTTATTGACGATAAAGGAATTAACTCTAATGACTTCTTTTAAACACGTACCTAAAGGTTGGGGATACGAAAAGTGGATTGTCAATAATGACAAATACTGTGGAAAACTTTTATTCTTTGAACCAGGAAAGAAATGTTCTTGGCACTATCATGAGTTGAAAGAAGAAACATTCTATATCCACTCTGGTAAGATACAATTAGTATATGGATATGAGGATGATTTTACTGATGCAGACACAGTAATATTAAAACCTGGAGACAAATTTGAAGTCCCCAGGTTATTGCGTCATCAGATGTTAGGTTTAGAAGAGACTGAAATGTATGAGTTTTCTACGACACACTTTGACTCTGATTCATATCGAGTAGTGAAAGGTGACTGATGTACGTCTCAATTGAGATGAACTCTTTGTTCTCCCATTTAAAATTAGCAACAGTATTGTATTGATACTTGTCCTTCAAATGTTCGGGGAAGGGGATCTCTTTGATCTCCGCCCCGAATTTTTTTGCGATAATTTCTGCTACCTGTCTGAATGAATAACATCTACCAGATCCAAGATCGTAGATACCAGACTCTTCTCCATTGTTGTCTACAATATCTACAATGTCATCTACCCATATAAAATCTCGGAACATCTTTTCAGATCCCTCAAAAATTTCAATCACACCTTTCTCTACTGCTTGCTCTGCAAACTTGCTTACAGGACTGCGTTGATTACCTTTGTGTTCTTCACCTAGACCATATACATTGAAGAATCTAAATCCTTGAATAAGCTCAAACCTATCAATATTTTCAGACACCCAAAGATCTACAGCAACCTTTGACTTTGCATACAGGTTGAGGGGATCCATACTACCATCATGCTTGTTACCATATACAGAAGCGGATGAAGCATACTTAACTGGGATACCATGCTCGATAGCAATCTCAAATAATCTAATAGAAAACTCTACGTTAAAACAATTAAGTCTTTCTTCGTCAGTGCATGTTGTAGAAGAGATGGCTCCCATGTGAATAATTTCATCAATGTCTTCCCATCCATGGAAGTTCTCAAGCATCGCCCATGCATTATAATCTTCTACACCAATGAATGGTTTATGTTTCTCTGCAAACTTCTTACCAATAAATCCATTGCACCCAGTAATCAGTTTAGGCATAGTATTGTAGACAGGTATAAATAAGTATAACACAGAAGGACTATAGCGACAACCAGATGTCTAATCCCACCTTTGGATATTTAGCGTCTCTTGTAACACCCCTAAAAACGAGAGTCGCATTACACACTGCAGAAGCAGGCAAGGTCGTAGAGGGTAAACTTGTCATTACACATAAAGACCCTTATCCTGTTAGGGTTAGGATCGGTGTATCCACTGGTGGAGTTCTTGACTTCAATCCAGAAAACTACATTCTCTATGATTATGAAATTGGTGAAGGTCAAAGTTACGAAAGTGATACGATCTACTATGGTAACAATCAAACTCTAGTTGTCTGGTCAACATGTGCGAGCACTACATTTGTCTTGCACGGTCAGATTAAAACTGACCCAACCGCTACTGGATTTGTAGCAGCAGCAATGCTGAATCCTACAAAAACAAATACTACAATCTACTCTGTACCAACAGACGAAGAAGCTCTATTGAGTTTGTTTGTTGCTAACCAAAGTTCTAGTAACGCAAGATTTAGAATTGCAGTTGTTGATTCTAGTGTTGCACCTGCGGTTACTTCAGACCAATACATTGAATACAATCAAGATCTACTACCGAGAGTTTCTTATCAAAGAAAAGATATTAAGGTAAGAGGCGATCAAAGTATTGTAGCATACTCCGATAACCCAGATGTTTCCATTTCAGTTTATGCAAAATTTAACTACAGTGTAGTTGATACCGACTTCACAATCGGCGGTCAGTTAACTGTTGGTGGCGCAGCAATTCTGCAAGACACTTTAGAAGTGAGGCAGACAGCAACATTCAAAGAAACTCTGGATGCAGAAAAAGCAGTTACGATTGGCACTGATGCTGTACCAGCCAATCTAACAGTGAAAGGTGATGTTGCTGTTGGATCTGCATCCATAGCACAATCAACAGGAAACATTTCTACCCCAGGTATTTTAACAGCAAACACAATTGCAACCAGTGGTAATATTGTTGCTGGATCTAATAAAGTAGTTCTGGATGGATCTGCAGGGGACCTTACTATGCAAGGACAATTAACTGTAGTAGGAGGATTCGCAGGTGATTTGAATCTTCTAAATAATAAAGTAACGAATCTGGCAGATCCTGCTGCCGCAACGGACGCTGCAAATCGCAAGTACGTTGATAGTAAAGTTGTAGCATTCTCTATCGCACTAGGATAATACGGAGTTTATAAATGGCAAAAAGACAAATTAGAGACTATGTATTCTCCCCAGGAATTGCTGGTGCAGGTACGCTAAAGATTCTTGACAAGGTAGATGTTGATCAAATTTTGATCATCAGTAACGCTAGTAAAAATATTTTCTTATATAATTTTAGTGATCCATCACTACCAATTTCAGTTGATTTTACATCAACAACAGATGGATCAGATCCTGATTTTCCATACAGTAATACATTATCTAATGGTGTAACTACCATTACATTTTTGTATGATACTTCTTCGCATTTTGCATCTGACAACATTCTAATTTTTGTCGAAGCAGAAGAGCAGAGAACTAGACCATACGACTTCGGTACTGATGCTATCGAACGTATGAGGATGGCAACACCTCAATCGATGCTTGACGCTGACTTTGAGTACGGCATCCAACCAACCAAGTGGCAGTCTCTTGACTTGCTACGTGGTTATCCTTCGATCTATGAAGTTCCTGGTTCAGACATCAGTCTTGAAACCGTAACGACTGATGCATCTTTTGGTTCTGGTTCAATTGGTCCTTCTAAAATTACTATTGATACAACTCTAGATCATGGTTTGGTTGTTGGAGATCCCGTCTCTATCAAAGGTCTCGATGATTCTGTTCCAGGTTTTGCTAAAGCAGAAGGTTCGTTTATTATCGACTCTGTTCCATCCGCAACACAGTTTACTTATTATGCCAAAGCAAGAGTAGGTACAACACCTGCTACTGCACTGAAATCTTCATTCACAATTCTGAAGCAAGCTGGTTTCTACACTGGTGCTGCAATCGGTACAAGTCCAACATTTAGTGTAGTAACACAGGGTGCTAGTGGTAACTTTGCAACTAGAGGATCTGCTGCCCAAGGTGCTACTAAACTTGGTGTATCAGCAGCTTCTGTACTACCACCTATTGGTGCTCCTCTTGGCGGCACAGGCATTGCAACAGGCACCCAGGTAACTGCTGTTATTGATACTAATGCAGTATTAAACATTACTGATTCATTCACTGCCCCAGTATCTGAAATTACTTTTAATGATACTGCAAATATTGAGGTTGGTGCTGGTCTAGACAATGGAGCTGGTGAAACAGTTTTTGTTACTAACATTTTAGGTAATGTAGTTACTCTATCTTCTCCATATACTGTAAGCAAGACTGGTAATAGTTTTGTATCTCAACCTATCGCAGCTGGAGGTCTTAACTTTGGTAATGGTAGTGGCGCATCCTTTGACATCACAAGAACAAACGGTGCATACAGCAATGTAATTATAAACCCACAAAATTTTTATAATAGTGTTAACACTGGTGCATACTCGGGTCTAGGATCAGGAGCAACGTTTACCGTAGAAAGACTTGGTGGAGCATCTCCTTCATATCAGAATGTATTCCCCGCTAATGCTGGTAGTGGATATTCTGCTACAGAAACAATCGTCATTCCTGGGTCTTCACTAGGTGGTGCTGATACTACTAACGATCTTACGATTACTATTGCTAGTGTAGATGCTGTTGGTGTTATCACATCTATCAATTTTTCAGGTACTCCATCTAATGCACAATCCCGAGCGGGTATTGATTTTGCTGTAGGAGAAGATCTGGTTGTTTATGGTAATGCACTTGGTGGTACATCACCAACAAATGATCTCAACATCCACATCACTGCTGTTGGTGCTAATGGAGAGATCGATACATTTGATGTTACTGGTACTGCGGTTCCTTCCAGTCAAACATACAACGGTATCGAACAATCTAGCACCACTGCAACTGGTATCAACGCTAATTTTCAAATAGAGAGAGTTGGTGCTGGTCAGAATACTGCACAGGTGGATGAGGTCATCATTGGTGGTACAATCGAAGTTGATGATACATTCAAGATTACTCTTAATGGTACTACAGACTATACATACACAGCACTAGCAGGCGATACCACTACAGCAGTTAGAAATGCATTAATCAGTTTAGTCAATGCTTCTACGGTTGTTTATGCATCTAGTGGATCAACTAGTGGTAGTTTAGATATTACCGCATTGTCTGCAGGAACTTCATTTACACTTTCTGTTCTTACAGAAGATGCTGGTGGCAATCCAGCTGATACACAAACAATGGTTACAAATAATGTAACCCCCAACTTCAGCGCCAGTACCACACCTGCATACAATGTTACTATTGGAAACCCTGGTCAAAATTACGCCAACCTAGAAGAAATCACTATTAATGGTCAGGTTCTTGGTGGAACAACTGGGGTTAACGATCTAACCATTACGGTTCAAACAGTTGATGCACAAGGTGGTATTACTGGCATTACTCTTGCTGGCACACCTTGGGATGGTAACGAAACATATCTAAACTATACCGCCAACCCAACTGCATTTAATGCAACGTTTACACCAAGAATTTCTTCAGGAAGCTATGCTCCAGAAATTACTACTGGTGGTACTGGATATAAAATTGGTTACCAATTCTCAATTTCTGGTGCTTCTCTAGGTGGTTCTCCAACTACGAATGACATGACGATCACCGTCAGTAACGTTGATGTTGCAGGAACTATCACAGAAGTTACGGCATCTGGAGTACCAGTCTCTGGAGATACAATTGCATTCTTCAAGGCAGTATCTTTGAGTGCTCCTACCACAAGTATTGTAGGAAATGGAACAACAGTTACATACTCGGCTATTGCGAAGATTAATGTAGCATTCGCAACTAACCACGGTCTAGTACCTGGCGACACAATTCTGGTATCAATTACGTCAAGTTCATCTGGTCATGATCTAGCATCTGGACCATTCTTTGTGGATGAAGTACCTGGTCTAGACAACTTTACTTACACAGCAAGATCAACTGGTACTGTTACACCTAGTGGTATTTCTGGTTCTGTATATCCAAGAACTGATTCATTCTATACACACAGACCATTTGATGGTGGTGTTCAACTAGGAACTGGATCTCCTGCACACGGCGCACAAGCAGTTCGTCAGTCTAAAAAGTATATCAGATATCAGTCTGGTAAAGGTATCATGTATACCACTGGTGCTTTGTTCGCACCTTCTTACGATTTAAGAAGTGTAGATGCTGACGGCACTTCAATTGGTAGTATCATTACTTGTGTTACTGATGACCTCAACCACGGTCTACAGGTTGGTGCTGAAGTTCAATTGGTAGGATTAACAACAGCAGGATATAATGATCACTACACCGTAGCGTCAGTCATTGATGAAATTACATTTACTGTTCTTGCACAGAATAACCTAGCAGCTACATCAGCATCATTTGGTGATCAACCAGTTGTTGCTCTGTATAGATGGCAGGGTGCTACTGTTCGTGCTGGTGCATTTGATGATCAGAACGGTATCTTCTTCCAGTATGATGGATCTAACCTTGCTGTTGGATTGAGATCTTCTACATTCCAAATTGCTGGTACGGTAGTAGCAACTTCAGACTCTAACGAACTTACTGGAACTAACACCAAGTTTACTGAACAGTTATCTGTTGGTGACAGAATTGTCATTCGTGGTATGTCTCACGTTATCACCAAAATTGATAACAACTCTAGACTGTATATGAACCCAGACTTTAGAGGAGTCTCTAACGCAGTTAACGTTAAGGCAGCACTGACTAAAGAAATTATCATCCCACAAAATCAGTGGAACATTGATAGATGCGATGGAACTGGTAAGTCTGGATTTGACATCCAAATCAACAGGATGCAAATGATTGGATTCCAATACACCTGGTATGGTGCTGGATTCATTGACTGGATGTTCAGAGGTCCATCGGGTAACTTCACATTCTGCCATAGACTGAAGAACAACAACAGAAATAACGAAGCATTCATGCGTTCTGGTAACCTACCTGTTCGCTATGAGGTTATCAACGAAGGTGCTAAAGGTAGACTAGCAAATCAATTGGCTCAAGGAGAACTTGATACGATTGCACTTAAAGATGGATCTTTGTTCCCCAACAATGGAACGCTACTGATCAATAATGAAATTGTAAGATACACTAATAGAACAGTTAATAATCTAACAGGTCTTACTAGATCTGCAAATTACACTAACTTTGCTGCAGGTTCTCAAAGAACATACAAAGCAGGTAGTGCTGCACAACACGCAGAAAACACTGGTGTTATTCTACTATCAAACACAGCAACACCACAGATTAATCACTGGGGTTCTGCATTCCTAACTGATGGTGGATTCGATGAAGATCGTGGATACCTATTCAACTACCAAGAAAAGGAAGTTGAACTTACAACTACCAAGTCTACAATTTTCTTGATCAGACTATCTCCTAGTGTTTCTAATGCTATCACTGGTGACCTAGGTGAGAGAGAACTAATCAACCGAGCACAGCTGCTACTCAAGAACATTGAGATTACTGCACAGGGTGGATCAAGTTCACAAGGTATCATTATTGAGGGTGTTCTCAATCCCAAAAACTACCCAACCGATCCAAACGATGTTACCTGGGCAGGTTTGAATACAGGTGGTTCTGGTGGACAACCATCGTTTGCACAGATTGCATCTGGTGGTGATATTACTTTCATCGGTGGTATCTCTCCAGTTTCAGCATCAAACGCTGGCACACAAAACTACAGTTCCAACTATGTCTTCTTCAATACCTCTGACATCTCTGGTGTACAGATTGGTTTTGAGGTAACTGGTGGTGACTTGAGAGGAGGAACCACTGTTGCTGACATCTTCAGAAGAAATAACAGCACAACCTGGATCAGATTCTCTGACAGAACTAGAGCTGGCACTTCAGGATCTACTACGTATGTGTTTGCACCTCTAACTGGTGCAGCAACTCCTGGAGAGCAGGTCTTTGCATTCACTGCAGCACCTGGTTCCAGAGATAACATCGATCTATCAGAACTGAAGGAACTTACTAACACTCCTATCGGTGGTAGAGGTACATTCCCCAACGGTCCAGACGTACTAGCGATCAACGCTTATCTAACGTCTGGTAGCGCAGTTAATGCTACGATCAACATTCGCTGGTCTGAAGCACAGGCATAAGGAGTAACTAATGGCAGAACCCTCAAGTAGACAAGAACTCAAAGATTATTGTTTGAGGCGTCTCGGTCATCCAGTTCTTGAAATTAACGTAGATGATGATCAACTGGATGACTTGATCGATGATGCTTTCCAATACTATAGAGAGCGTCATTTTGATGGCGTTGAACAAATGTATCTCAAGCATGAGATTACAGCAGAAGATGTAACACGTTTTGATAGTGCTGATGAAACGTCATCAACACCAGCTCCTGACGCATCTACCTGGTTGACTAGAAAGAACTTTATTGAAATTCCAGAACATATAGTTGGCATCTCCAAAGTGATGGGTATCTCATCTAACTTTGCGAGAAACAATCTCTTTGGTATGAATAACCAATACTTCCTGATGGACATCTTTTCGTTCTCATCAGGATTTGCTTTTGGTAATTTTGATATGTCAAATTACTATATGCTCAAGCAATATTTTGAGACACTTGACATGATTGTCCAGACTGGATCATTGGTTCAGTATAGATTTAATCAAAGATCAGACAGGTTGTATCTTGATATTGATAAAGCAAGAATGATTGAAGGTAATTATTTGTTGATTGATTGTCAACGTTATCTTAATCCAGAAACTTTTACTCAAGTATATAACGATAGTTTTGTTAAGCAATATCTAACTGCACTGATCAAGAGACAGTGGGGTCAGAACCTAATCAAGTTCAACAACGTACAGCTGCCTGGTGGTGTATCACTCAATGGTAGACAGTTGTTTGAAGATGCACAAAAAGAAATTGATGCTCTCATGGAGAAGAGTTCTTCTTACTATGAACTTCCCCCAATGGATATGATCGGATGAAAAGTATTTACTTTCCTCAACACGGTGGTGTTAGTACAGAGCAATCACTTATCCAAAGTTTAGTGGATGAGCAGATTAGATTGTTCGGTAGTGATGTCTACTATCTTCCTCGGAAGATGATTAAAGATGTAGCATTGAATGACATTTTGTATTCCGAGTTTAATACTCAATACATGATTGAAATGCTACTGATTAATGTTGAGGGATTTGGATCTCCGTCTGAATTCATTAGTAAGTTTGGTCTACGTATCACCGATGAGATCACGATGGTGGTATCACAGAACAGATGGAGTCAGGTATTCCAAGAGTTTGCTGATGTTACAACTGTAGATGGCAGACCTAATGAGGGAGACCTTATCTATCTACCACTTACTAATGATCTATATGAGATCAAGTTTGTAGAAAGAGAAGCACCGTTCTACCAGCTAGGTAAGAACTATATCTACACGATGACTGCA
>Ga0181417_1000034_pt1 | contig 41236 bp, 53 predicted proteins | sample 40SPOviralmetaG_FD_130142 | JGI IMG/M metagenome (GOLD analysis project Ga0181417, IMG submission 130142) | Marine viral communities from the oligotrophic San Pedro Time Series (SPOT) site, San Pedro Channel, CA, USA - 40 SPOT_SRF_2013-02-13 | ecosystem: Environmental > Aquatic > Marine > Strait...
TACTGCGGTAGACAATCTTGACTAAATAACTGAATTGAAGAGGCTTTTATAAACTAACATCAAAAAGGAGACAATCACATGTCAAACGCAAGTCCAGTTAAATTCGGAAATGCTAATAGTGGTGGAACTCGTGATGATGCTCTGTTTCTAAAAGTATTCGCAGGTGAAGTAATTACTTCATTTGATAGAGCTTCAAAAACAGCAGGTGCAGATATGGTAAGAAGTATCTCATCTGGTAAGTCAGCAACTTTTCCTGTTATGGGAAGAATTGGTGCAGAGTATCACGCAGTTGGTGCCGAAATATTAGGTTCCGCAGTTAACTCAAACGAAAAGGTTATTACAATTAATGACCTTTTAATATCTTCTGTATTTATTTCAAATATTGAAGAAGCAAAAAGCCATTGGGACGTAAGAAGTGCATACTCTACTGAAATGGGTAGAGCATTATCTTTCCAAAAAGATAAGCATATCTTACAAACAATCGGACAAGCATCTCTAGCTAGTGCAAACGTAACTGGTGGAGACGCTACAACTAACGTAGTAAACACAGGCATTGCTTCTGCTACAGACGCAACTGCGGCTAACGCAATGATAGATGCTATCTTTGCGGCGGCTAAAGAGCTTGACGCAAACTACGTTCCTTCAGAAGGCAGAAAATGCTTTATGAGACTAGAAGAATACTACAAATTAGCAAACGCTACTAATGCAGTCAATGTTGACTTCACAGGTAATGCTAATGGCGGTATCGCTTCTGGTAAAGTTATGAAAATTGCAGGAATTGAATTAGTACCAGTTCCTCACTTTGTAGCTTCTAATGTATCGTCAGGTGTAGACGCAGGTTCAGCAACTAACGCAGGTTCAACTCCACAAGCAGTTAACCTATCAAACTTTGTTGCTCTTGTATCTCACCCTTCAGCAGTAGGAACTGTTAAGCTAATGGATTTAGCTGTTGAAAAAGAGTACGACATAAGAAGACAAGGTACGTTAATGGTTGCTAAATACAGCATGGGTCATGGTGTATTAAGACCAGAAGCGGCAGTCGGAATTAAAGAAGCGGCATAGTCCCTCTTTACTTACATTGGGCGGAGATTAACACTGACAATCCGCCCAGTGTTCAAACAAAATTTTAATACAAAGGACAGATGACAACACAAATTACACCCACAAGTGAATTACAAGCTGTAAATATAATGCTCTCTACAATAGGAGAAGCACCAGTAAACAGTATCACTGGAACTACTACAGTTGATGTAGGTACAGCAAAAAATATTTTAAATGAAACATCTATGTCCATTCAATCACAAGGGTGGAATTTTAACTCACACATTAATTACTCATCTTTAACTTTAGATAGTAATAACAAAGTTCCCCTACCTTCAAACTGCGTTAAAGTTGACGCAAATTCCCAACACAGATATTTAAACTACACATTAAGAGATGGTTTTCTATATGATATGGATAATCATACAGATGTATTTACTTCTGCACCTGCTTCAGTTGATATAGTTTTAGTACAACAATTTGAACATTTACCAGAATACGCTAGACAATATATTACAATGAAAGCGGCTAGAAGATTTGCGGCTAGATTTGTAGGTGATAAAGAAATTACACAATTAATTGGTCAAGATGAACAAGAAGCATTAATGGCATTCCATCAAGCAGACAGCCAAGAGAGTGATGTAAATATACTTGATGGAGACAGTAATACATTTTCTATAATACATAGACCTACTAGAAGGAACTACTAGCTATGGGTGGTGTTGTTTCACAATCTATTCCTAACTTCTTAAATGGTATGTCTCAACAGACACCTACTCAAAGAGGATTAAATCAAGGAGAAGACCAAGTTAATTTACAAAATGGTCTAGTAGATGGTTTATCTAAAAGACCACCTTTAGATTATGTAGCAACAGTAGATGCTTCAAATATATATTCTAATAAAACAAAATTTTGGAGTATACAAAGAGATGATGCTAACCAATACATTGTAGCTTTATATAATGGTGGTGTTAAAGTATTTGATTTAGATGGTAATGCAAAAACTGTTACCATACAAAGTGGTTCAAATTATTTAACTTCTACTAATCCTAAAGAACATTTTAAATTAGTAAATATTGCTGACTATACTTTTATAGCAAATACACAAACTACTGTAACTGCTGACAGTACAACGTCTGCGGCTAAAGTAGAAGAATTTTTAATTGTTTGTAAACTAACAAACTATGGTAGAGAATATAAAGTAGCTTTAAAACACCCTAATATGGGAGCTGAATTAGAAGTAATATTTCAATTACCTTCAGGTAATGATGCGTCCACTGATAGTAAATTTAGAGATACAAATAAAATTACAGATATACTTTTATATGGTAAATCCAGTTCACATTGGGACGCTAATGCAGATGGTATTGGTTTTAAAGTTGTTAGAACTGATAATGGTGTAACTCAATCTACAACAGAAGGGTTGGCAAATAATGCAGGTTTTACTAATTATTTTACATTTGAAAGTTTTGATAGTGTAATTTATGGAAAACCTACAGATAACAATGCTAATTATACAATTAGTTCTTCAGATGGTTCTGGTAATACAGCTATGTACGCTATCAGAGATGAAATACAAGATTTTAGTAAATTACCTTTCTATGGAAAGAAAGATGTAATTATAAAAGTAACTGGTGAAGAAGGAGATACATTATCAGATTACTATGTTAAATTTACAGGTAAGTCTGGTGTATGGAATGAAACTATAGCACCTGCTACTTCTGTAGGATTAACTAATTCTACAATGCCACACGCATTGATTAACAATAATAATGGTACATTTACTTTTAAAGAATTAGATTGGACAGATAGAGTATGTGGAGACATTGAAACAAATGCTAATCCAACTTTTGTTGGTAAAAAAATTAATAACCTTACATTTTATAAAAATAGATTAGGTATTTTATCAGGAGAGAATTTAGTATTAACAGAAAATGCTTCTTTCTTTAATTACTTTGCAACTACATCTACACAAGTTTTAGATACTGACCCTATTGATATAGCGGCTTCAGGTACACAAGTTAATACACTTAAAAACTCTGTAGGATTTAATGAAAGTTTATTATTATTTTCTGATACAGCACAATATAAATTAGATAGTTCAGGTGAAAGTATATCACCTACAACAGCTATACTTAATGAAGTATCTTCATTTGAACATGATGATAAAGTAACACCAGTTTCAGCAGGGAAGTTCGCTTACTTTGCACAAGCTAGAACAAACAATACAGCAATAAGAGAATACTTTGCTGATGATGACACATTAACAAATGATGGTTTAGATATAAGTGTATCAGTACAAAATTTAATTCCATCTAATACTTATCAAATTATAAGTAATACTACAGAAGACACATTGGTATTTTTATCTTCTGACACAGCAGACGCACAGACTGCACCATATACAGGCACAGCTTCGGCTACAAATGCTAGTACAATGATTATCTATAAGTATTTCTTTGATGGTGGAGAGAAAGTACAAAACGCTTGGTCTAAATGGACATTTACAGGTGTTAAAATTATTGGTGTTATGTCTTTAGAAAGTTATCTTTATGTATTAGCTTCTGAAGGTACTACTACAAAATTATTTAAACTAGATTTAAGAAACTTAAAAGATACTACCATAGGTCATGGAGTTTATCTTGACCTTAAAACTTCAGTTTCAGGAACGTATGATGCCGCAACAGGCTTAACTACGTTTACATCACCTTATGGTGCAAAAACTGGATTGTTAGCTGTAGATAGAACAAATGGAAATAACTACACAGCTACAAACACAAGTGGTTCTACTTACACAATCAAAGGTAATCACACTTCATTATACATTGGTGTGCCTTATGAAAGTAAATACAGATTATCTACACCTTATATCAGAGAAAATACTGGTAGAGGTTTAGTAGCTGTTACTACAGGTAGATACCAAATTAGAAATGTATTGTTTAATTTTGAAAACAGTGGGTTCTTTCAAGTGGAAGTAACTCCAACAAACAGAGATAAATCAACTTCAATAATGAATGGATATGTCATTGGTACATCTTCATCTATTGTTGGACAACCTGCTATAGCTTCAGGAACATTAAGAGTTCCAGTACAAGCACAAAATACAGAGTTCATATTAGATATTAAATCATCTTCTCACTTACCTATGTATATCGCAGGTGCAGAAGTTGAAGGTTATTATCATAACAGAGCAAATAGGATTTAATGGTTAAAGAAAATTATGTACGTCCTGCTATATTAGCGGACTGTTTAGAATTAGCACCTAGAGTAAGAGTAGGTGATAGAAAAGAAATTATGGCTTCAGATGGTGTAACACCATTGGAAGCATTAGTCTTACCTTTTACAGAAGAGAAAGCTAAAATTTATACAATAGTAGGAACTGAAAGCGAAGGTGTAATTGGTATGTTTGGTTCTTCTCCAACTAAATTAAAAGAGTATGGAGTAGTTTGGCTATTATCTAGTGAAAAACTTTTTAAACATGTAAAACAATTTATTAAAGAGTGTCCTTACTGGGTAGCAGATATGAGTAAAGATTATAAATATGTTTACAATTTCGTAGATGAAAGAAATTGGAAAGCATTAAAATGGTTACAATTTTTAGGATTTGAACCAAAAGAAAAAATAGGGAAATTCGGTGTCGGTAAGATGCCATTTTTATTAATGATGAAAGAGGTAAATAATTAATGTGTAACATTGGTGCGGCTATTCAAGTAGCAGGATTAGTTCAAGGTTACAGAGAAAAGAAAGTACAAAACAAAGCTATCAGAAGAGACCAAGAGACATCACGAAGAGGATTTGATAGAGGTTATTTACATGATTTAAACAAAATTGACCAAGAGAAAGTCAATGCAGATAAAGAAAAAACTAAAGCAGAAATTAAATCTAAAGCAGAAAAGAATTTAGAAATATCACAAAAAACAAATTTAGGTTTTGGTAATAGTACAAAAATAGTTCAATCAATCGGATATTTATTTGATGAAGACTGGATTGCTATTACATCAGACCACGACAAAGATGTTGAAACATTTAAAAATCAACAAACAGAAGCATACGCTAATCTTCATAAAGGCTATAACAGCTTAACTTCCCCAATAGAACCTTCAAGAACAGGATTAATGTTAGATATAGCTTCAACTTCTTATGAGGCGTACCAAAGCAATGAAACAAAGAAACAGGCTAAAACACAATAATGGCAAAATATAAATCACAAGCAACTACCAAATACTATGGAATAGGTGGTACAGGTAAAGTTTACACAAATACACAATCAGATGGATTAGCAAAATCTTTAATTAATTCAGGTTATAAAATTGGTGAAGGTGAAAATAAAAGAATTGATAGAAAAAAAGATAAAGCTATAGCTAAAATTGATGAGCTATATGCTTCAGGTAAATCTTTTGAACAAATACAATCAGAGATACTAGCAAACAAACACCCAGATTTAACTGGTAAGTACATAGAGCAAACTACAAATTATCATGCAGGTAAAGTTAAAGCGGCTGAAGTTATTAAAGAAATAGAAGCTAATAAAAATAAATATGATTATACTGATACTGCACAATCATTAGAAACTTTCTATAAAGAATATATGCCTGAATTTGAAAGCATGGATAAAGCTACAATTTTAGGATTTTCTAAAACATTCAATGTCTATAAATCAACAGAAGCAGTAAAAGATGCAGAGAATAGAAGTGCGTGGGCTTCAGAAGTTAAAATATCAGAAGGTGTAACTCTTATTGAAACATTGCCTACAAGTATGATTGCGGCTGAATTAGGTAATACAATTAAAGATATGCAAACATCTGTTCCTAATACAAATGGTTCATCTAAACCTAATCAATTATATACTAATAAAGAAACATTAAATGTCTTAATGAGAAGTGTTAACAAAATTATTGCTACAGCAAAAACAGAAGCAGATTTAGAAAGAGCCTTCGCTATATTAAATGCTGATTTAGGATTTGGTCAAGATGGTACTAAATTAGGTTCACTAGGTTCAAGAAATCACAAAGAAATACTTAAACTTAAAGAAGATTTAGAAAAGAAAAGAAGAGCATTAATAATTAATGATAGAGTAGAAAAAGATGAACAAGAAAAGAAAGAAGTAAGAGAATTAAATGCTTCTATATTTGAAGAAGTAGAAGAAGCATCACCTGATGGAGTTTATAAAAGACCTAAAAATCACATAGAGAAAATGGAAATAAGAGACAAGCTAGAAGAGTATGGTGTTCCTGCTTATGTTACTAACTTTGACAGATTAATGAATGACAATGAGTATATTGACCAAAACCCTGAAGTTTATAACAATTTAGTTTCTAGTATTTATGATGGTGAATTTACAAGCCAAGAAGAAATAGCAGATGCAATAAACAACTTAAATATAGACCCTAGACTACTTGCTCCTACACTAGCATTGTTTGAAAGTTGGAGTAAATCAAGCACTAAAAATGGTTCTATACATACACAAAATGTTACTTACAAAGAAGGTCTTAAATACATTGAGAATGCTGTAGAAGGTAATTACACTTCAGGTGGAATACTTAAAGAGAATGGAAACAAAGCAATTAGAAATGCACACAATTACATGAAGAAAGAATTGTATCAATTTGAAGCAGATTATTTTGAAAAGCATGGGAAACAACCTTCTACTATTGAACGTGAAGAATTTATGAAGAAAATGGGTGATATTGTTATTGCTAAATTTGTTGAAGGTACAGGTGGCGACCCTACAATGAAAACTATGACAGAGTACGAAGCTGAAATTAAAGAGAAAGAAGAGAAGAAGAAAATTAAAGATGAGAAGTATGAAAAAGCAGGAGTAACTGAAACTACTGAAGCTATTACACAAATACTAGAAGATGCAAGATTACAAATCCCTGTCAAAGTAACAGAGGCTTTAGAGAAATTTGATAGTAATATATTTGGCTTTGGTTTTGGTAATGATGAAACATGGGGTAAATCGGAAGCTGAAGATAGACAAACCTTTGCTAATGAGAAAATCCCTGCGGTAGTTGCAGAAATACTTAAAGACGTTCCAATTACAATGGACGTAATTGAAGCAATGGAAGATTCAGATTTTAATAGTTTAAAAGAACAAATTGCTAAAGCTATACAAGCAGGTTCAAACACATCACTAGGTAAAATAACTACACAACAAATAGATAAAGCATTGCAATTAGTTATTCAAAATAAAGGAAGTTAATGGCATCATTTAGTACATCAATAGGGACACCAATTAAAGGTAATACAGTAGTAGAAGATTTAAAAAAACCAGAGAGTGCAGAATTAGCGTTAGAAGAAATACAAACTGAAAAATTTTATAATACTTTAAAAAGTTATTATTCATACAGAGAAAAAGACACAAGTTTTGACACTATGTCTCCTGCTGATTTATTAGAGTATTTTTATACAGATAGGTCTTGGAGAAACAACAATACTTTTTCTATGGGTATGGATATGGCTAATGTCTTTGGTGAAGATGATGATAAGAGAATAGCAGAATTTGCATATATTCAACAAACGTATGCGGCATTGCCTTCATTTTGGAATGACCCAAATAGAAATTTTGGTTCATGGTTGATAGATAATGGTGGTGCTATGTTAGCCGACCCAGTAAATTTAGTTTCATTAAGAATTGGTGGTGTCGTTGCAGGACAAGCGTTTAAACAAGCATTAAGAGTAGCTCTTAAATCAAAAATGGCTAAAGAGATTTCTGCAATCACTATTAAAGAAACTGCAAAAGAAGCAGAAAAGTTAGCTTTAGGTAAAGCAATTAAAAAAGGTGCATTAACCGAAGGTTATATTAATGCAGGTATTGCAGGTGGACAAGATATATTATTACAAAACACTGCTATTAAAGCAGGTATACAAGATGAGTACAGTTTAAAACAATCAGGTATATCTACTGCCGCAGGGTTTGGTTTTGGTACTATTTTTGGTGCAGGATTTTCAGCAGGTGCTTTTAAATTAAAAAATAGAAATCTTGCTAACAATGCTATTAAAAATCTAAATGATATTCACAATTATGGTAAGAGTACCACTACTGGTGCTAAACTGTTTGATGATTTAACTATTACACACAAATCTAAAAAAGCAGATGTCAATGCTCCTAAAAATAAAAAACCCCCAAAAACTACAAAAGAATATCTTAAAAAATTAAGAGGCGATAAAATTAGAGCAGACGATAAACCACCTAAATTAGCTATCAATGCTACTAAACAAAAAGATGGTGGTTACACAGCATTTGTTAAAAATAAAATTGCGGAAGTTACAGAACAATTAGAAAAGAAAACTATCACTAAAGAACAGATGATAAGAGAAACTGTAGAATTAGGACAAGATGAAAGATTGATGAGAAGATTAGCTAACAACATGGCTAACTCTGATGAGTTTACAAAAATGTATGTAACTGTGATTTCACAAGCAGATGGTATTAGAACAAGATTTGATAAGATAGGAGCATTATCTACAGAATTAAATAGAATAGATTTATCTGATGCAGAAGTAGATGACATATTAAAAGAAATTGCTAAATACGATAGTGAAATTACACAACGTATTCTTACAAAGAAAAAAGGTTCAGAAAATGTAGCTAGAGGTATGGTAGCTCACCAAGTAGATGCAAAAGGAACTAGGGCGGCAGAATTAGTTACACAACCTGAAGACCCTGCATTACTTATTAAGAAAAAAGGCACTAGAGAACAACAGATAGAATTTTGGAGAACAGTAGGAAAACTTGGAGATAGAGAACAAATTATTGCGGCAATGCAAAATGTTAAAAAAATAGATAGATGGGATATTGCGGCAGAGTATGTTAACAACAACTTACTATCTTCACCTGATACACACATATTAAATATTGTATCTGGTCTTACTCAAACAGTTTGGAAACCTGCGGTTATGGCATTTAGAGGAGCAAACATGCTTCCAAGAGATGCTGTTAGAGGAAGACAAATAATGAGAGAAGCCTTCCACACTTTTGTATATCAATTTGCATACACAGGTTTTGCTTTAAAAAGAGCAGGTAAATCATTTTGGCAAGGTAGACCAATATTAGATAGTCAGCAAATGAAGTATGATAGTAATATTAGACAAGGTCAACTTCAAAGATGGATAAGTGAGTTTGGTAAAACTTATACTGACAGATTAGGTATGGCAGGAAAAGTTATACAACGTGGACAAAAAATTGTAGGTGGAACTGTAACTCTACCTTTAAGAGTTTTAGCGGCAGGAGATGAATTTCTTAAATCTATGGCTTTTCAAGCTAGAATGGCGGCATCTATTAATAGTAAAATTATAGATGAAAGCCCAGATTTTTCTATATTAAAAGGTGATGGATTTAGAAAAAGATATAAAGAAAGAGCAAAAGAATTACAAGCAGATTACATAGATAATAAAACAGGTAGAGCAATAGAGATAGGAAACACTGTAGAAGATAGATTAGATGCACCTTTGCATTATGCTAGAGAATTGTCATACACACAACCTGCAACACAGGTAAACCCTTTAACAAATCAATTAGAAGGTGGACTTACAGGTTGGATATTAAATCAAACAGCTAACAAAGCTAAATGGACTAGAGTATTTGGTCTTCACTTTATTAATACACCATCAAACTTATTGAGATGGAATTTTCAACACTTACCTTTTCTAGGTAGATACCAATTTCAAATGAGACACTTACTTGCTGAAGCTGATTTACCAGATTTAGATGCAGGTGCTAGTACATTTAAAAAGATAACACATAGTTTAAGTAAAGGTAAACTTGGAAGAGTAACTGCACCTGTTAGAGGTTTGTTTGGTAAAACAAGATATTTAAACCCAGAGGCGGCGGCAGAAGCTAACGCTAGAATACAAATGGGTTATCTATTATGGGTAGGAGCTTTAAGTCTTGTGTTGTCAGGAAAAATTACAGGCGGTGGAAGCAGAGATTGGAGAATTAATAAAGAGAAAGAAGCTAACACTGGTTGGCAACCATATTCATGGAAAACAAATGATGGCAGATATATTTCATTAAATAGATTAGACCCAATATTTACACCAATGTTTATGGTAGCTGATATTTATGAAGCATACAGTAAATGGGCTAGAGAAACAGATGATTTACCGCCAAGTATTGATAAACAATTAACAGAAGCAAGTATGGCTACTATTACTATGTTGACAAGAAATATTACTTCTAAATTTTACACTAAAAATATAATTGAATTATTTAACTTTATGTCTTCAGATGATTTTATGAAATCAAGAAGTCCTGAAAGAGAAGCCGCTTCACAAGTTGCACAATTTATTTACAAAGGTATTCCTATGTCTGGTGGTTTAAGATACTTAAATAGAATAGGTGATGAATGGGAAAGAGATTTATGGACGTTTATGGATAGAATACATAGATTAAACCCATTTAATACACCAGATAGTGTAATGCCTAAACGTAACATGTTTGGACAAAAGATTGATAGAAAAAGAGGTTGGTTGTTTGGTATTGGTGGAGACATGGGTTTATGGTCTACACCTTTTGCTATGACTAATTTTAAGAACAATGCTACAGCTAAATTCTTAATGGATAAAGAGTTTAAATATTTACCACCTGCTAAAATAGATAGATACAGTGGTTTTAATTTAAAGAACATGAGAAACTCTAAAAATCAAACAGCTTATGACAGATGGCTTGAATTAAAAACAGAAATATTCCTAGATAAAAATGGTAAAGCTATTAAAAAACCTGACGAATATGAAGGTAAAAAATACACTGTTCAAGAGTACATTGAGTACGCTATAGCAACACCTACAAGTAAATTATATAAACACCCTTCAGGTGAGGTTGTAGGTAAAGATTATCAAGTTCAATACATTATAGATGTTATACATGCTGTAGAAAAAGCGGCTTATGCTGAAATGATTAAAGAATTTCCTGATATTATGGAAAGATTTAAACTTCAGAACAAGTTTATAAAAGAGCAATTTCAGAACCAAAAATCAATACTAGACAGCTTACTCTAGTAAACCTGCACTTTTAGTAAAACAAATTTAAAAAATAAGGAAAAATCATAAATGGCTAATAGTTTTGTACGTTATACAGGTAACAACAGTACAACAGCTTACGCTATTCCTTTTAGCTATAGAGCTACAGCAGACCTTACAGTTACCCTAGCAGGGGTAGCTACAACAGCATATACGCTAAATGCGGCAGGGACTACACTTACATTTAACTCTGCACCTGCACAAGATGTGGCTATTGAGATAAGAAGAAAAACGTCTCAAACAACAAGATTAACAGATTATGCTGATGGTTCAGTATTAACAGAAAACGATTTAGATACAGATAGTACCCAAGCGTTCTTTATGGGTCAGGAAGCTATTGATGATGCTAATGACGTTATCAAACCTTCCAATACAAACTTTCAATGGGACGCAAACAATAAAAGACTTATAAATGTTGCTAACCCAACAGATAACCAAGATGTTGCTACCAAGCATTATCTTGAAAATACATGGTTATCTAGTGCAGACAAGACTACTCTTAACAATGTTAATAGTAATATATCAGCAATCAATACTGTTAATAGTAACATATCAGCTATTAATACAGCTAACTCAAACTCTACAAACATAAATACTGTAGCAACTAACATTGGTTCAGTTAACACAGTAGCAACAGATATTACAAAAGTTATCGCAGTAGCTAATGATTTAGCAGAAGCAGTTTCAGAAATTGAAACAGTTGCAGATGATTTAAACGAAACAAGTTCAGAGATAGATGTAGTTGCAGGTTCAATAGCTAATGTTAATACAGTTGGTGGTGCTATAGCAAATGTAAACACAGTGGCAGGTGCAAATTCTAACATCACTACACTTGCAGGAATAAATGCAAACATTACTACTGTTGCAGGAATATCAGCAAATGTTACTTCGGTAGCAGGTATAAGTTCAGCAGTATCAGCAGTAAACAGTAATGCAACTAATATTAATGCTGTAAATTCTAACAGTTCAAATATTAATACAGTTGCAGGAATGTCTACTGCAATTAACACAGTAAATTCAAACTCTACAAACATTAATACTGTAGCAGGAGCAAACACTAATATTACAAATGTTGCAGGTTCTATAGCAAACGTAAATAGTGTTGCTTCTAATTTATCAGGAGTAAACTCTTTTGCAGAAAGATACAGAATTGCAAGTTCAGCACCTTCATCAAATAATGATGTGGGTGATTTGTATTTTGATACAGGTGCAAACGAATTAAAAGTTTACAAATCGTCTGGTTGGGCGGCGGCAGGAAGCACAGTAAATGGCACTGCAAATAGATTTGAGTACACAGCAACAGCTAATCAGACAACATTTAGTGGCTCGGATAATAATTCGGCTACAATGGCTTATGATGCAGGATTTATTGACGTTTACCTAAATGGTGTAAAATTAGCTAACGCAGATTATACAGCAACTTCAGGCACAAGTGTAGTTCTTGGAACTGGTGCTTCAGCAAACGATATTTTAATGGTCGTTGCTTATGGAACATTCCAATTAGCCAATATATCAATTAACGATTTAACAAATACACCTGCGGCTTTAGGCACAGCAGGACAGGCTTTAGTTGTCAACGCAGGTGCGACAGCATTAGAATACGCAAATGCTTCGTCAGCAGAAGTTTATGGTTTTGAAAAATTCTTTAATCCATCTACATTAGTAAGAACAGTTACAGAAAGTGGCAGTAAATACTACATAGATGGTCTTCAACAAGACACTTTAACATTACACGAAGGTAATACTTACATATTTAACTACCCATCAGGACACCCATTTAAGTTTTCAACAACTTCAGATGGTACGCATGGTGGCGGTTCAGAATACACAACAGGTGTAACTCACAATAGCTCAACACAAGTAACGATTGTTGTAGCTAGTAATGCACCAACTTTATATTATTACTGCTCGTCTCATTCAGCAATGGGTGGACAAGCAAATACACCTACACCTACTGATAATTCAGTAAGAGTAATAACTACAAATCAAGGTGTAGATAACATATCAGCAAGTCAATACGCCAACTTTGATGATGTGCAATTTGCGGCTAGTGGTTTCACTTGGTCGTTAAACAATGGCGAACTAATAGCTACAATATAACACAGGAGAAAATAAAACATGGCTACAGTAACACTCGGCAATATTAAGCTCAACTGGAAGGGAGCTTATAATGCAGGTACAGCTTATGCAATAGATGACGTTGTTTCGTACAATGGTTCGTCTTACGTTGCAAAAACAGCTACAACAGGAAACCTTCCAACTGTTACAGCTAACTGGGATATAATGTCCCAAGCAGGTACGAATGGTACTAATGGTACAAATGGTACAGATGTCGGAACAGTAATTACTACACAAGGTGATTTACTTTACAGAGATGGAAGTGGATTACAAAGACTAGCTAAAGGTACAGCAGGTCAAGAATTAAGAATAAACTCTGGTGCAACTGCTCCAGAATGGTACACACCTGTTGCAGGTGGTAACGCACCATCTTTTTTAGCTTTTATGTCTGGTAATCAATCAGCATATTCTCCAAATACTTGGTACGATATTCCTTTTGATAGCGAAAAATGGGATACAGATAGTGCTTGTTCAACTTCGCCAGGAGATAACTACCAATTTGTAGTACCATCTGGGAAAGCAGGTAAATATCTTTTTGATGGATATATTAGATGGTATGGTGCTAGTTCTGGACACTCAACAGCAAATACTTGGTCTGTAAAATTAAGACATAAACCGAGTGGTGGAAGTTATGCTAACTATGCAGAACAGTCGACTAGACAAGAACCAGATATAAACGCAGAGGGTTTTCATTTTAATTTTGGAATAGATTTAGCAGTAGGAGATGCTGTTAATGTTCAAATGCATGTAGATGTAAATGGAGGAAATTACAATGTTGCAGGTTCATCAACATATGAAACTTTCTGGAAAGGAATGAAAATAGGATAATTATTATGGATAAAATATTTAAAGTTATTGCATACTTAAATGCTAATGGAAAAACATTTGATGACGAAAGAGGTAAAATTGAACTTACTGATGATAATGGAGTTCAAAGTATTACTCTATGGAATGTTGATGGTTTAACTGAACCAACTGATGCTCAATTAGACGCATTAGAAAGTGAAGCTAATACAATAAAAACTGACCAAGAAAATGCACCTAATGTAAGAGCAAATCTTAAAGCTAGTGCAAAAGCAAAGTTAATTGCAGGAGAGCCATTAACTGAAGACGAAGCTAATACAATAGTTCTTTAATAAATAATCAAAATCGTAGGAGAAAAACTAAAATGACAAAAGCTAGAGACCTCTCTAAATTACTTTCTACAGCTAATGGTAAGATAGCAGGAAGTAATCTTGATGTATCATTTGAAAACATAAGCGATACTGGTACTGAAGGTACTAAAGTAGCTTCAGGTACAACAGCACAGCGTGGCTCTACAACTGGTCAATGGCGATACAATTCTACTACTGGATTTTTTGAGGGTAAAGGTGCTAGTGATTTTCAAACTTTAGAACCTACACCTACAATTATTTCTTCAAATGTAACAGAAATAGATAGTAATGCAGGTGGTAATATTACTATTAGATTAACAGGCACAAATTTTCTTTCTGGTGGAACAATTAAATTTATTGGAAGTGATGCTTCTGAAATAACTGCGTCAACTTCAACTTTTATTAATACAGCAAATTATGATGCTGTAGTAGCAAGAAGTTCATTTGTAAATTCTAAAGAACCTTATGATATTAAATATATTGCATCTAGTGGAAAAACTGCTGTTTTAGATAATTACATTAATGTAGATACATCTCCAACTTGGAATACTTCAAGTGGTTCATTAGGAACAATAGACCATACAGAATTAGCAGGGGGATATACTCTTACTGCTTTATCAGCAACAGATGCAGATGGAGATACTATTTCTTATTCAAAACAAAGTGGTTCACTACCAACAAATTTAAGTTTGAACAGTTCTAATGGCAGTTGGTCAGGAACAGTACCATCTATTCTTTCTACAACAACTTATAATTTTGATGGCAGAGTAACAGCAGGTGGAAAAACAACAGATAGGTCTTTTTCAATAACGCAAGAGGGACAGTTAAATCATAATGGTACACAATATGCGTTTTCATTTAATGGAGATATTGACAATGCAGGTTCTAATACAAGCACCTTTGTAAGTGCAGGTAGTTTTAATGATGATGCTACTGGTCAAACAAAATTTAATGCTAAATCTGCACACTTTCCAAATACTGGATATTCTAGTTTTAAAATACCAAATCATGCAGATATACAATTTGGTAGTGGTAATTTTACTATTGAGGGTTGGTTATATATTGTAGATGACAGTTCAAATGTAAGTTTATCTGCTAGAGTATTTCAAATGGGAGAAAATGCCAGTGGTGGTATGGCGTTAATATATAACTTTGGTACAGAATTTATGTTTGGAAATACCCATTCAGCAGTTGTTTCTGATAATTCTTCTAATTGGAGAGGAAATTGGAGATATTTTACAGTTACTAGAGATGGAAACACTATAAGATTATTTAAAGATGGTACAATAGTAAATACATCAACATCTGGTATGAACGATATTGACAGTTCTGGGGATTTATATTTTGGAGTTTATCCTGCAAATTTAACAGATACTCGAACAAATATGTATTTGTCTGAATGGCAATTTACAAAAGGTACAGCAAAATACACAAGTAACTTTACACCACCATCAGAAGCATTTTTAACATAACATGGCTAGAAAAAAACTTACACCAAAGGAATTTTCTGAAATATCAGCAGGAGTAAGACTGTCAAGCCACGAAAAAATATGTGCAGAAAGAATGAAAGTTTTGCATGAAAGTATAAATGAATTAAAGAAGGAAGTTAAAAGTTTAAGACAAGATGTTTCTAAAGGTAAAGGCATGGTTCAAGTGCTAGTATTTTTAGGAACAATAGTTGCAGGTGTTATTGGTTTCTTTCAATACAGATAGGAATTAATAATGTTTAAAATAACCGCAGTAATTTGCGTATTAGCAGTACATGGTCAAAATTTATGTCTTACAGGAGACATACCTTTAACTAAACCAGTTGATAATAAGCAAATGTGTTTAAACACAATAAAAAATATAGCTATTTCGGTAGATGAAGAATTTAAGAACAGAGGCATTCTTTTAGAAATGTCCTGTAAACAAATAGGAGAACAAATATGATAATATATGGATATTCATTAAAGACTTGGAAAGATAAAGCAAAGATATATTGGCTAAATACAGATAAAAAACTTTTTGTAGCCTTTGTAGCATGGTCAGTGCTTTTATGGGTAATGTAACATGTGGTTTGCTTTACTAAAAAATCCCCTTACGAAGATAATAGCAGAAAAAACATTTGGTGCTATTCAGCATAAATTACAAAAAGATAAAATTGTAAGAGAAAAAGAATTAGATGCGGCTTCACAAATCTCAATAGAACAAATTAAACAACAAGAACACTCGTGGAAAGACGAATGGTTGGTGGTTTTCTTTACGATTATGATGGCTTGTCATTTTATTCCATTTACACAAAACGCAATGGAACGTGGTTGGTCAATATTACAAAGTGCTGACCCTATGTTTTGGTACATTATTCTAACAATAGTTGGTGCATCATTTGGTGTAACTACAATGAATAAATTAAAAAAGAAATGATAGATAGAATTGCGTTTTTTATTTTTGGTTTATTAGATAAATTTGCAGAGCATTTAGACAAAGTGTTCTTTCCTAAATCAAAAAAATGTAAATGCAATGGAAAGTGTAAGTGTAAATGAAAGTAAGTGAAGATACATCTGTAAGTATGCCAATTAAAAATATGGTTGGTATAATTATAGCTGTAGCTATGGGTATATTTGCATATACTGAAGTAACAGGCAGATTAACAAGTTTAGAAACTTCTCGTGAACTATTTAATGCAGACCTTTTAAAGAAATCAGAGCAAAAACCTACAGACCAAGAGCAATTTATGCTTTTAGAAGAGCTTTATAAAACAGTAGAAAAGATTGAAACAAGAATTGAAGACATGATGCACAACAAAGTAAATATAGAATTTGTAACTAAACAATTAGAAAAAGCATTGGAAGATATTGAGACTTTAAAAGATAAAGTCAGAGCAAATGGTAATGGAACACACTAATGCCAAGACCTGTTCGCAAATGGATTGTAAGACTGCGAATGTGGTATGCGGATATTAGAGGTCATCATGGCAAAAGGTGGGACTATGAACCATCAAAACATTATATGGGGAGAAATAAACACAAATGATAGAAACTGTGGTTGCTTTATTAATGATAATTAATGGAGAAATCAAAGAACATAGAATACAGCCATCTATGAGTGAATGCCTTAAAGGTAAGAGGTATGCACAAAGAAGTGAAACAGGTGATAATATAGTACACCAATGTATTCGTAATGAAGCAGAATTAGAACAAAATATTGATGGCAGTTGGACTATCAAAAAATTAATTTTAAAATAAGAAATGGCAAAAGCACCGAAGTGGGGTGAAAATAATTATGTTAAAGACAAACCCAGAAAACGAAAAGGAAGACACACAAAGTCTCCAAATAAACGAAACGACAAGAAAAAATACAGAGGACAAGGTCGTTAAACCAGAATTAAGTACAATTATAAAAGAGTTACCACAATTATTAGTAACTCATGCTTATAAAAAGCTAAAATCAGGAGAAGAACTAACAGCTTCAGAAATGAAAGTTTGTTTAGAAGTTTGTAAAACTTACAGCTCCGAACCTTTAGATAAAAAAGAAGAAAATATTTTAGATACAGTACCATTTGATGATGGACAAAAGAATTAATAACTTTAAAAATTTCCTGTATTTGTGTTGGAAACATTTAACCTTACCAGACCCAACACCAGTACAATACGATATTGCTGACTATTTACAGTCAAAAGAAAAGAGACTTGTAATAGAAGCGTTTAGAGGAGTAGGTAAATCTTGGATTACTTCAGCTTTTGTCTGTCATCAGTTATTACTCAATCCTCAAAAAAATATTTTGGTAGTCTCTGCGTCTAAAACTAGAGCAGATGACTTTTCTACGTTTACACAAAGACTAATAAGTGAAATGCCTTTGTTACAACACTTGATACCTAGAGATAATCAAAGACATTCAAAAGTATCATTTGATGTAGCACCTGCAAAAGCCTCACATGCACCATCAGTTAAATCTATGGGTATTACAGGACAGTTAACAGGGTCTAGGGCTGATATTATTATTGCAGATGACGTAGAGAGTGCCAATAACTCACAAACGCAGTTAATGCGTGATAGACTATCAGAAACAGTCAAAGAATTTGATGCCATTATTAAACCTAATACTGGACGTATTATATTCTTGGGTACACCTCAAAATGAGATGTCTCTATACAATACATTAGAAGAAAGAGGGTTTAAGACAAAAATATGGACTGCATTAGTACCTAACAAGACACAAAGAATAAGTTATGGACATAAACTTGCAGATATAATTCAAGGGGACGAAGGTAAACCCACAGACCCTAAAAGATTTGACGAAATAGACCTTATGGAAAGATTATCTTCGTATGGTCGTTCAGGTTTTAACTTACAGTTTATGTTAGACACAAGTTTGTCTGACCAAAACAGATACCCACTTAAATTAAACGATTTAATTGTAGCTTCAGGCTCTTCTACATGGAAAGAAGCTCCTGCGAAGATACAATGGGCTTCAGGCACACAGCAAATGAAAGATATAGACCCTGATATTCCTAATGTAGGACTTAAAGGGGATTATTGGGTAGCACCATTAATGATGTCTGAAGAATATACTAAATTTGAAGGCACAGTTATGTCTATTGACCCTAGTGGTCGTGGAGAAGACAAAACAGCGTATGCGGTGCTTAAAATGCTTCATGGAGTGCTTTATTTAACCTCTGTAGGTTCACTAGAGGGTGGATATAGCGAAGAAACTATGGCTAGATTATCTCATATTGCTAGAAAGCATGATGTAAACTATGTGGTCATAGAGAGTAACTTTGGTGATGGTATGGCAACCCAGTTGTTAAAACCTATCATGGCAAAGATACACCCATGTGAAATAGAAGAAGTAAGACACAATATACAAAAAGAGAAAAGAATTATAGACACACTAGAACCACTTATGAATAGTCATAGGTTAGTTGTAGATGATGTCTTAATACACGAAGACTTTAAGAACGAACCTGACCATCAGTTGTTTAGACAAATGACAAGACTGACTAGAGACAAGGGTAGTTTAAGGCATGATGATGCTATAGACGCACTTGCAATGGCGGCTAAATACTGGGTGGACAGATTAGATAGAGACCAAACCTTATCTTACAATCAACACAAAGAGGAACTCTTGGATAGGGAATTAGAAAAATTTATGGAACATTCAATAGGAAGGACACAGGTAAAAGACAGATGGATATAGAACATACTAAAGAAGCAATTAAGAAAGAAGAAGGTTTCCGAATGGAGACTTATCATTGTACAGAAGGTCATCTCACAGGTGGCTATGGTCATAAGATGCTAGAAGGCGAAGAAGCTCCTAAAGACCACGCAGGTTGGTTAAAGTTATTTGAAAGAGACTTTGCTAAAGCTGTATCTGGTGCAGATGAAGTATTAAAAGAATGTCCTGCTGATATAAGTGAAACTGCAAGAAATCTTGTGGTGGAGATGGTGTATCAAATGGGTCAATTCGGTGTATCTAAATTTAAGGGTATGCTTAAAGCTATATCAGAAAAAGATTACAAACAAGCGTCAGTAGAAATGTTAGACAGCAGGTGGGCTAAACAGACACCTAATAGAGCTAACAGAATGGCTGAACGAATGGCGAATATTTAGTAAAAAAATCTGTGGGGATAACGTTCTATACGAAAGCCACCCTTTCCCCCATAGGTTGCACCTGCGAGGCCTGAAAATCCTGCTTTTTGTTATTCTATGCGTGTTTCCTGCCTATATATACGCAAAGGATTGCCTCTCCTTGTACACACAGGCGTGAACTTTTTTTATTTTTGCGTGTGTGAGAGATAGTCTGTTTTTTTGCTTTCTCTTTATATACACGCACAGGCACACGCACAGCCCACACATAGAGCCACACACAAGCCACACAGAGCCACGCACAGCCACAACAACAGGTCAACGCAGGGTCTAGGCCATATCAATATGAAGAGTAAACCTGCACTATTAGATGAGAGCAAAAGAAAAGAAGATACTCTGTGTATCTCTTTGAGTATCTCTTCAAGTACATCATCAAGACAACATTAAGAGACAATCAATATTATTATTATATATGAATAGAAATAACTGGCTAAAGACAGACGCAGGAAAACTCTACAAAGCCAGAACAAATAAGAATTACAGACAAAAGAAAAAAGAAGACAAAAAGAAATCATTAAAAGTAAATAAATCTTTCTCTTTTCACTTTCCCAAAGAATACAATCCATAAGTGATTTAATTAATATTCCTACATAATCCCATTAAATCCTTTAATCTCCCATAATTGCCTATTTAAAGGCTTTATTAACTATTTTATAGGTGCGACACTTTTGACCATTTAACTATCCATTAATACATGTATTAAGAGAGAATGTTTAATTTTTTAAAAATTTTCGTCTGCTAGGTCTGAAATCCACCTGCCTTTTAGGGTGGTTAGTAAGGAAGCTAAATTTTTAGATTGTTTCTCACACTGTCGGCATCATAGACAGCACGAGTGGGACACCGCAACAGGAAGGCAATTAGGTCTTTGGCGTCGGTTTAGAGTGGTACACAGTCCACCGATTAAATTAGGTTTGTGGTGTTAAGCCATGAACACATCAACGTGTGTTCTTGGGTTAACATCAGTTAACCAAACGTAGTTTTTGTGGTGAGTAATACTCTCAATGGTGTTGAGTGTTAGCACGATACACACCGCCACAAAAATTACATTATCAACAATCAACAAAGGAGTGAACCACTATGCAAATTTGCAAAGCTGTTCAAAAAATCCAAAGGGCTGAAAGCGTTGCCAAGTTTAAGGACGAGGTAGCCAAAAAACTGCACTTTGAAAAATACTCCAAAGCTACAGACAAAGAAACAAAATTAAAATTGTTTCATGAAGCTGTTGCAGAAGGGTGGGTTGGTGCATAAGCAATTAAGTTTGTTTAGTGCTGAAGAGTTGGCGAAATGCTATCTACATTCGGTTGTAGTTCGTAAAGTTCGCCAATCTCTACACAAAGAGAAACAAAAGAAACAGAAACTTGGTCAGGTGATTAAGTTTCCAAAGAGATTTGTTTCTTGATGGCTCTAGTCGTTTGGTGTCCACAATGTCAGCAAGGTAATATGATGTCTTGTCCTCATACTTACACTGTTGGGTTGGGTTGTCAGATTTTAGAAAGCCTGTTTGAAGATATTAAAATCAATCAAATAGGATTTACTAAAAATGGCAGACAGACACTCAACGACCAAGAGCATATATTTGTTGAAAATCTTGTAGACGTTTTAACGCCTCAACAAAAGTTAGAACAGCTACAAAAGAAATACTTTAGCAAATATTAAAATTTAAAACTTTGGGCGGTGAAATATCCGCCCTTGTTCAATCAACAATCAACAATAAGGAGTTAATAACTATGAGAACATCACCAATATATAGTGAAAGAAGCGGAAAACCTGTTGCAAATCAAAATATAATATATGATGATTTTGGAAACTCGTTTTTTCAATCGTACAATACAATAATCGCAAAGTTATCAAGAGCAGGTGAAACAATACTTGATAAGAATTACTGGGATTATTCAGTAACGACAGGCAAATACAGAAATAAATTTTTAAATGAATGTATTGCTGAAACTAGAAAGAAAATCAATCAAGGGCTTTATAAATTAGCCGACTTGAATGGTGCAAATAATGTAGTTGAGGAAGATTTAAAAGCTACATATTTTGACAAATGGAAACAAGAAGAGGCAGAGAAAGAGCAACAATTCAGAGATGAAAGACTTGCCGAAAGAATAAGATTAAATGGTGGCTACACGAAAGGCGGTCATTAATGCAAATACTTGTTTTTTTAAGTTTGTTAATGGTTTCAATAGGTGGTTTTGTGTTGGGTTTAATACTCAATGACCACTTATTGATGACGTTGTCTTGGATAAGTTCGGTTAGTATGTTTTTATTCGTTGTATTTGACGTACTAGCAAAAACTTTAAAATCTGATTATTAAATATAAAACTTGAAGCGGTGCTGAAGGGTGAAAGGGTAAGGCCTTAACCTATACCACCGCTTTGAGATTTATATTGCGTAAATAACTCGCAAGACTTGGCGAGGTTAAAGCAATAAAAATCAAATGTTGTCTAGTTTATATTTTAAGTATGGACTAGACGACATTTTAAAATCAACAATCAACGAAGGAGTACACCATGTACACAAGTATAGAAAATGTAAAACTATCTGAAATAGAAATAGAAAAAGGGAAATACAAAGGAGACAAATTTGTTCCTTTTAAAAAACCTATTGAGAAAGAGAAAAAAGTTGTCTTTGAAGATGACTACTCAAACTTAATAGAAGTTGTTTCAGAAATCAAACACGCTTCAGAGAGAAGACCTGACAGACTAATCAGGGTTAGCTTTGACGTAATTGCGGAGTGGTAATCATGGAAGCAATAAAAACAAATTGGTATGATGAAGGATTAAATAAAACTTATGGAGATGATAATAAAGGTTTTATTTGGGGTATAAATTATATTGATAAAGACGAAGTGATTGAATGCAAATGGTTTAAGACGAGGCAGGAAAGAAATAAAGCAATTAAAAATGAGTTATAAAAAATATAAAATAAGAGATGGCGTTCACATTCCAAGCGATAAATTTCGTAAGAATTGGGACGCCATTTTTGGTAAAAAGAAACCTAAAACAGAATTTAAACCTGAAGGCGAAAACAGTGAAAAGCCTTTAATTTTAAATAAAAAGCAATCAATGGACTAGACGACATTTTGTTATTTTATAACATCTGTCTGTACTTTTAATGCGTTATCGCATAACATTTGATTGCGAATTATTATCAACCTAACATACAGCGAAAGGGGGTATATATGAAAAAAGTTTTAAATTCACAACTTTTTGAGTGGCTACGTTTCACAAGATTTTGGACGTGTCATGGACAGATAAAGTATAACTTAAATATATAAAAAGGAGTAAATATGCGTGTCAATTTTATTCTTTTTAAAGTATATATAGAGAAATTCTCTAAATGGAGTAATCTTAAAGTTAATAAAGACAAGTATGAATGGGTAATAGATTTCGGTTTTTGGAGATTTTTCCTATCATAATTGTTTAAGTAGAAAGTGAGAAAGGACGAAAATATGTCAAGCGGTGCAAACCTTCTGAAAATAATAGAAGAAATGCGAAAGTTTGATAACCAAATTGAAGCACAGGCGATTGCTGTGTTTTTCTTTGTTGCTACTCATAGCAAAACTGAAGGAATTGCTATGCAAACTATAAGCGAAGAGCTAGACATGGCTCAATCTTCAGTGTCAAGAAACTGTTATAAATTAGCAGATGTTAATAGACACAAAAAGACTGGGATAGGTTTAGTACAGACTTTTGAAGACCCAATGGAAAGACGTAGGAAGTTAGTTAGTCTTACAGCAAAAGGCAAGAGAGTTTATAATACTCTTTTGGAATGGGTTAAATAACAATGAAAGGCGGTTACTATGCAACAACGAAATGTAAAGTTGTTAACAGAGATACACCGCAAACTTACACTTAAAGGTTGGGAAAAGTTGCAATCTAAACGAGCCGAGAAAGTTATTGATATGCTTGGACGTGGAATGCTTGTAACTGAAGTTAGTGATGTCCATGTACAAAATTTAGTGGACACGTTAGAAGACAGAGGTTATGCCTCTGCTACTATCAATCGCTATCTTTCTGCAATCAGTAAGATGTTAAGGTATGCCAATCAGAGACAATCTATTTATCATCTTGATAGAATGCCTCATATTGAATGGCATAAAGAAACCAATGGAAGAGAACGATACCTTGAACCATTAGAAGAACAAGAAATAATCAGGATATTAACTGAATGGAATATGGTTAATTATCTTGAACTATATTTGTTCCTAATGGACACAGGTATGAGACTAGGCGAAGCGTTATCTATTAAGAAGTTAATGGTTCATAATAACAATGGTCATTATGTTGTTAATTTACCTGCTAGTGTTACCAAGAATGGTGAACCTAGAGGAGTACCACTAACACAACGTGCCAAGTCTATTGTTGTCAGACTATTGGACAAAGCGGAAAGAAACGACCTGTTGTTTAAGCACCTGAAATATTGGACTGCTGAAAACACATGGAGACGTTTAAGAAAAGCAATGAACCTTGAAGACGACAAAGAGTTTGTCATTCATTGCCTACGACATACTTGTGCTACTAGGTTAGCTCAATCTGGGAAGGTAGAACTTCACATGATAGGGCAAATGTTAGGGCATAAGTCATGGAAGATGATAAAAAGGTATTCGCACTTAATACCTAATAATTTAAGAGGTGCAATCAACGTGTTAAACGAGGTAAATACGCTTAATAATAGTCTATCCAGTAACGAATAGATGTACAAATTAAGTTTAGTCCTCGTACACGTTAAATAAGTTGAAGTAGCGGAAAAGTGAAGTTATATAATGATTTTTAGTAATGCCCTCGTGGTGAAATTGGTAGACACAAAGGACTTAAAATCCTATTGCATCTATGCACGAGTAAATTGGTCATTTCTATAAGATAATCATATCAATATAAATTAACTATCCGCTACTTCTCTATAAATACAATCTATGCACTAACGCATAGTTTAATCAACAGAGAGGTAATCCATGAAAATACTAGAAATAATGCCGACATACAAAGACCAACACCTAAATGAAACTATGTCTAAAGATTTAGGAAAAAACAGGACAAACAAAAGGCGTATATCCCATATTGAAAGAGGTGAAGAAAGTGTAACTTCCTATGGTAAAGTTATAGTAGCCAATACTATACGACCTTTAGCTATCGCAATAGCAGAATGGGTAGAACAGGGTATCAAAAATGTTCATTCCAAAACTCCCATTGCTCTCAAATATATCTCCCAAGTAGACCCAAAAATACTAGCGTTGATAACTGCAAAGCATGTAATCAATACTATTACTAATACTAAAAATCTTACTGCTACTGCCATAACACTAGGCGGAAGAGTTGAGACAGAGATAAGTTTAAAAAACTTTAAAGCTCTTAATCCTGAACTATACGAAACTGTAAGAAGAGATTTAGATAAAAGGTCTTGGAATTACAATTATAAAAGAAGAAAGTTAAGAGAGAGTGCTAAACGAGATGAAACTATGAGGTGGGAAGAATGGTCTACTACTGAAAGATTACATGTTGGTATGGAGTTAATAGGTTTGCTTGTTGAAGGTACTACTGAAAGAGGTACTAGAATAGGACTTGTTGAAATTGGCACAGAGCAACAAAAACATAAAACTATTAAAGTTATTAAACAAACTGAAAAGACTAAACAGTGGATTGATAATAGAAATAAGTTTAATGAACTTCTTAACCCTGAATATTTGCCTATGGTCATGCCACCAAAAATGGTTGAAGATGGGAAAATTTCAGGTCATGGGTATTGGACAGAGGAATTACCAGAGTTAAGCCTTGTTAAACAAAAAGGTAAAAAGTTTGACCAAGAAATAGAGGGTTTTTCTATGCCTGAAGTAACGAAAGCTGTTAATTTAATGCAAGGTACAGCTTATAAAATAAATAGGTTTGTTCTTGGTGTAATGCAACATGCTTGGGACAAGGGAAAATCTATTGGCGGTATGCCACCCATAGAAAACCTGCCATTACCTAATAAACCTCACAATATAAGTGAAGACACTGAAGAGGGCAAAGCCGCACTCAAAAAGTTTAAGAAAGATAGTGTCATAATTCACACAGAGAATAATAGAATGGCATCAAAAAGATTATTGTACGCTAAAATTATTTGGTTAGCCCAAAAGTTTGTACAATATCTAACACTCTATTTCCCACTACAATTAGATTTTAGAGGTAGGGCTTATTGTGTCCCTGCTTTTCTAAACTATCAATCTATTGGCGGTGCTAAAGCATTGCTTAATTTTTCAGAGGGCAAAGCGATTACTAAAGAAAATAGAGGTGTCTTTTGGTTAGCTGTTCATGGCTCTAACATGTGGGGTAATGATAAAGTCTCATTAGAAGATAGAGAAAAATGGGCTTATGATAACCTAGAATGGATAAAAGCCTGTGGTACTGACCCAATAGGTAATAGACAATGGGAAGACGCAGATAGTCCTTTTCAGTTTCTTGCTTTTTGTGATGAATGGAAAAGATATAATGAAACAGGAGATGGTTTTGTTTCTCATTTACCAGTAAACGTAGATGGAAGTTGTAATGGTCTTCAAATTTATTCTCTTTTATTAAGAGATAAAGTTGCAGGTAAATTAGTTAACTGTATTCCTAGTGAAACACCGCAAGACATATACCAATTAGTTGCTGATGAAGTTATTAAAAGTTTAAAAGTTAAAGCTGAAGAAGGTGATGACTTGGCGAAGAAATGGTTACAATATGGTGTTAAGCGTTCTACTTGCAAAAGACCTATTATGACAATTTGTTATGGGTCTACTAGATATTCTTGTACTGACTTTGTAGTAGAAGATTTAACTAAAAGAAAAGATAAAGGCGAGATGCACCCTTTTGATGACATGTTTAAACCTGCTACTTATTTGTCTAAAATTATTTGGTCAAGTATAGGTGAAAACTTAAAATCAGCTAGACATGGAATGGATTTCTTACAAGGCATAGCGAAAGTTATTGCTAAAACAGGTCAGCCAATACATTGGACTACGCCTGTTGGATTTCCAGTTTTTCAATTCTATCCTGAAATGAAAAGCAGAAGAGTTGATGCACATTTAATGGGTCAAGTTATTCAACCTGTTATAAAAGAAGAAGGTGAGGGTACTGACAAACTTCGTACTCGTAATGCGGCGGCGGCTAACTATGTTCACAGCCTTGATAGTGCTTGTATGATTAGAACTGTTAATATTGCAAAAGAAAAAGGTATTACTAATTTTTGTAATGTGCATGACAGCTTTGCTACCCATGCTTGTGATGTTGATAAACTTAATGAAAGCATAAGAGAAGCATTTGTAGAAATCTTTAGTGAAGATTTATTTGGCAATTTAAAAAAAGATGCTTCGCTTTTAGTGGAAGACAAGGAAGCTGTTAAAAAGTTTCCTGAAGTTCCTGAAAATGGCGACTTGGAATTGGCTTTACTACATCAATCCAAGTTTTTCTTTGCCTAAACCTATGCACATGTGGATAGGATTATGAAAGAATATGTAATAATGACTTTGCTACTTCTACCTTTTGAAGACACTTTCAAGGTAGATAGCAAGTTGTGGCTTCTTAATGTCAAAGTTCCTCATTGTGAGGTTGAATTGCCAACAACCTACCATGATGGACTTAACAAACATGAAATCACAATAGCCAAAAAGAAAATGCAATTAGTGGGGAATATCTGTCCGAGTAAACCTGCACTATTAGACAATCAACATAATGGAGAAAACACAGAGATAAACAAGGAGAAATATGAGTAAACAAACATACAATAAACTGGTTACACCAATAGGTGTATCACAGTTTGCTTGGTTGAATAAACCAGATACTAAATTTGATGATAATGGACACTACAAAGTCAATATAATACTTGATGGTGATAGTGCTAAACCTCTTATCAAAAGTATCAATGATGAAATAGCCAAAGCTGTTGAAATGGCTAAAGAAAAATCTAAAGGCAAAAACATAAAAACAGCAAACACACCTTTTGAAGAAGAAGTTGTTGAAGAAACAGTAAATGGTAAAAAAGTAATGAAACCTACTGGAAACATAATCTTCAAATTCAAAGCTAAAGCAAAGATTATAATGAAGAATGGAGATGTCATTGACAACAAAGTTCCAATCTTTGATAGCAAAGGTACACCAATGACCAATCAAGTATGGTCAGGAAGTGAAATGAAAGCGTCTGCGGACATGATACCATACTATACAGCTATGGCAGGAGCAGGTGTTTCATTAAGACTAAAAGCAGTGCAAATAACTAAATTAGTTGAAGGGTCAGGTGCAAGTTCGTCCTCGCATGGTTTTTCAGAAGTTAAAGATGGTTATACAGCACCAGAAGATAAGACATTTGAAAATGAAGTGGAACAATCGCAAAACGCTGACTTCTAATCAAGTAGGTCTTAAATATGGGTTTAGGTCTGGTTTAGAAATATCTATCTCGGAAGAGTTAGATGCAAATAAAGTAAAGTATCAGTACGAGAAGGTTAAATTGACGTATGTCAAACCACAGAAAGCTCACACTTATACGCCAGACTTTTACCTAGAAGCACATAATTTTTATATAGAAACAAAAGGATTATTTACTTCTGCGGACAGACAGAAGATGAGACTTGTTAAAGAACAACACCCAGAGAAAGACATTAGAATAATATTTAGTAATTCAAGAAGTAGAATTTCTAAAAAATCTAAAACTACTTACGCAATGTGGTGTGAAAAATACAAATTTAAGTATGCAGATAAACACATACCATTGGAGTGGTTAAATGAATAAAAATATATTAACAGGATTACTATTTGCTAGTCTACTATTAGGCTCTTTCTATTTAGGAGTTGTATTTGCAATAGATATTTTTGAATTTTATTGTTTTAGGACAAGCCTATAATGAATAATAATTACAGAGCTAGAACAGATTACATTGTCATTCATTCTACAAAAACAAAATCTAGCGAAAATTTAAGTGCAAAGGATATAACTTTAAAACATAGGAAAGAAGGTTTCTTTCACAATGCCTTTCACTTTATAATTAAAAGAGATGGTACAGTAGAAGAAGGCAGAGACATAGAAATGTCTGGTGCTATCTTACCTATTAATCAACCTTTAATTACTAATCAAAATTCCATAGCGATAGCACTTGTTGGTGGCTTATCGCAAGATGGTGAAAAACTTGACACTAACTTCACATTCAAACAATACAATGCTTTGAGAGAACTTGTAAAAAGGTTGAAAAGGAAGTACAATGTTGAGGTGGTGGGTTGCAGAAATGCAATTAACTCCAAATCGTGTATGTCTTTTGACGTACAAGCGATTGTTGATTGAGACGCTTCTAGTTAGAAATAGCTAGAGGCGTTTCGTATTTTTGGGGTGGCTTACAATGAAACTGACCCCACAGGGCTAGTAGAGGGAGACTGAAACTAGCCTCAAAATTTCCCAAATATTTTACTCAAAAAATTTATGCACAAAACAGAAGAAGACTTTTTATATCACAGCCCTTGTGAAAACTGCGGCTCTTCAGATGCAAATGCTGTTTATACTAATCATTCGTGGTGCTTTTCATGCAACACACATACCAAAGGACAATCAACAAATATGGAACTAGAAACTATCACAAAAAAAGAAAGTGGATTTATTAAAGGAGATGTACTTCCTCTTAACAAAAGACAAATACATTTAGATACAGTACAAAAATATAACTATCAAATGGGGTCATGGTTTGGAAGACCATGTCATATTGCTAATTATTATAATGATAGCAAAGAATTGGTAGCACAAAAATTAAGATACCCTTCAAAAGATTTTCAATGGATTGGCGAAGCAAAACAATCAGGATTATTTGGACAAGAAGTTTGTAAAGGCAAAGGAAAATACATAACAGTTTGTGAAGGCGAACTAGACGCATTGACCATGTCGCAGATTAACGACAACAGATGGGACGTAGTCTCAATTAAATCTGGTGCGGCAGGTGCAAAAAAAGATATTCAAAAATCATTAGATTTCTTGGAAGGTTATGAGAACGTAATCTTCATGTATGACCAAGACATAAAAGGGCAACAAGCGGCAATAGAATGTGCTAAACTTCTAACACCGAATAAAGCCAAGATTGCGTCTCTCCCTTTAAAAGACCCTAACGAAATGTTGTTAGCAGGTAGAACAGAAGAACTTAAACAAGCTATGTGGAATGCAAAACCATATAGACCAGATGGAATTGTACTTGGTACAGAAATCTTTGATGACATAATGAAAGAAGATACTTACATCACTGCACAATATCCATTTAAAACTGTTAACATTAAAACACATGGACTACGAAAAGGTGAACTTACAACTATAACCGCAGGTACAGGTGTAGGTAAATCATCTTTCTGTCGTCATGTTGCATTAGATTTATTAAAACAAGGTTTTGGTGTTGGCTATATCGCATTAGAAGAAAGTATTAAACGTAGTGCATTAGGTATTATGGGTGTTCACCTAAAGAAACCTTTGCATTTAACTAGAGAAGGAATAAGTGAACAACAACTTCAGGAAACTTTTAAATCAACTATTGGTAATGGGAATTTTTATTTATATAACCACTTTGGCAGTACAATCGCTGATAACTTATTAAGTAAAATACGATACCTAGCAAAATCATGTGAAGTAGACTTTGTAGTATTAGACCATTTACACATGGCTTTATCTGCATTGGGTGATGAACATACAAGTGATGAAAGAAAACTTATTGATTACTTTGTAAGTAAATTAAGAACATTGGTAGAAGAAACAGGTATTGGTTTAATATTAGTTTCACATCTTCGTAGGTCAGAAGGAGACAAAGGTTTTGAAGATGGAAAAGATGTTACTATGAATAGTTTGAGAGGCTCGGCTTCCATTGGACAATTATCAGACTTAATTCTTTCCCTTTCAAGAGACATTAAATCAGAAAAGAAATTAGCAAAAGTTACAATTTTAAAGAACAGGTTTAGCGGTGAGACAGGCAACGCAGGGACACTATTATATGATTTATCAACTGGTTGTCTTTCAGAAACATCTCCTGATGTTTTAGATGACTATTAAAAAAACACCAAGAATGACTAGAGACAAAGCTATGTCTTGGTCATTTATTATTTTAGATGCTATCGCAAAAGCAAAAAAATATAGAAAAGTTATCACACTAGATGTTGGAAAAGAAACTTCAGCAATCATGGTGGAAGATGCTTTAACTAATATGGCAATACAAGGAGAGGAAGCGGCTATGTACATTCAAGTTAAGCTACACACGTTACACTAATTATGAAACTACCAGAAATAACTAAACAAGTATTGAATGCACCTTTTGTAAAGGTGTATTGGAAAGATATAAATTCCAACAGCTCGTGGTTAAATTTAAAGGACGCATTAAAAAGTAAAGTTACAATCTGTATTACAGCAGGTTGGTTAATTAAAGCAGACAAAGATGTTCACATAATTGTTGGAGATGTAAATTTTGAAGACAATGGAACACTAGGTGATGTTGGAAACATAACAACAATGCCTTCAGTAAACGTATTAAAAGTTAAAAGGATTAAAGTTTGAGATATATATTTGACATTGAAACAGATGGATTTTTACACACCTGCACAAAAGTACATTGTATTGTACTTAAAGATATAGACAGTGGTGAAATACTTACATTAGATAATGAGAGTGCTATTAAAAAACTAGAAGAAGCTGATTTAATAGTAGGACACAATATTATTAAGTTTGATATTCCAGTATTACAAAAATTATATAACTTTAATTTTAGACAAAAAATTTTTGACACTTTAGTAGGAACAAGATTACTTTATTCAGACATTAAAGATAAAGACTTTTCAATTAAGGACTTTCCTAAAGATTGTATAGGTAAACACTCACTAAAAGCATGGGGTAATAGAATAGGTGAGTACAAAGAACAGTTAGAAACTGACTGGCAAACATTCACACCTGAAATGCTAGAGTATTGTAAGCAAGACACAGAGGTAACTTATAAATTATATAAAGTAATAGAAGAAAAAGGTTACTCACAAGAAGCTATGGATTTAGAACATGAAGTAGCACAATTAATATTTAAACAAGAACAGTATGGATTTAGTTTTAATAGAGTTAAAGCTGAAGAGTTATATATTAAATTAAAAGCTAGAAGTGTAGAGCTAGAAGAAGATTTACAAAAAGTATTTAAACCTATTGTAAAAGAAAGATGGTCTACAAAGACAGGCAAAAGATTAAAAGATTTAGTTATAGTATTTAATCCTAGTTCACGTCATCACATAGCAGAAAGATTAAAAGAAAAGTATGGGTGGGACGCACAAGAATTTACTTCAGATGGTAAAGCAAAGTTAGATGATAAAATATTATCTCAATTAAAATATCCTGAAGCTAAAATATTAGCTGAACACTTTTTATTAAATAAAAGAATTGCACAAATAGCTACTGGTTCACAGGCTTGGTTAAAACATGAACGCAATGGTAAGATACATGGCACATGTAATACCAACTCTTGTGTAACACAAAGAGCTAGTCATTCTTTTCCAAATTTAGGACAGGTTGTTAGTACGTCTGCACCTTATGGTAAAGAGTGTAGAGAATTATTTACAGTACCAGAAGGTAAACGATTAGTTGGAATAGACGTAAGCTCTTTAGAAGTTATGGCATTGTGCCATTTTATGTCAAAGTTTGACAATGGTGAATACGCTAAAGTTGCACTTGAAGGAGACATACACACAGAGACACAGAAATTAGCAGGGCTTGATAGCAGAGACCTTGCGAAGCGTTTTTACTATTGCTTTTTATATGGTGGAAGTGTGAAAAAAATTTCAGAAGTAATAGGGAAACCTTTTAAAGAAGCAGGAAAGATTAAGAAAAGATTTTTAAATAACTTACCTGCATTGCACAAACTTATTGAAGGTGTGCAGTCTGCGGCTGAACGTGGATATTTAAAAGGTTTAGACAAAAGAGATATTAAAGTTAGAAACAGCTATGCCGCACTCAATACACTTTTGCAATCTAGCGGAGCAATTTTATGTAAGAGATGGCTAGTAGAATTTAACAAAGAAATCAAAAAATTTAACAATGCACAACAAGTTGTATGGGTACATGACGAAATACAAGTTGAGTGTGATGCAAAAGACGCTGATGCTATTGGTAAGATAGCAGTAGATTGTATTAGACGAGCAGGTGAACACTACAAATTAAGAGTTCCTCTAACAGGAGAATACAAAGTCTCAACCGATTGGAGTGGAACACATTAATGTATAATAAAAAATTTGACCTTGACCTAAAGTATGGTCAGGAAAGAGAAAAGCGTTTAGCTTCTATACTTGATAAAGATAAATCTAAAATAGAAGTTAAAACAGAAAGAGACTGGTGGTTTAAGACTGGAAACATTGCCATTGAGATGGAATGTAATGGTAAACCTTCAGGTGTTATGGCTACAAAGTCTGACTACTGGGTACATATCCTAGCAGAAGGAGATAAAGATTATTGTAGATTAATCTTTGACACAAAGACAATCAAAAGATTGGCAAAGAAATATATCAGCACATTAAAAGCAGGTGGTGATGGCTTTAGAAGTAAGTTTGTTCTTATACCTTTAGCCGAAATGTTTATGCCAAAAAATTTAACCAAATCTATGCAACAAAGGATAGTAAAATAAATGTATAAGAAAAAGAAAGTTCTCGTTATTGATGGAGACATACTTGCTTATCAAATCGCAACTAATAATGAGATAGAAACAAACTGGGGTGATGGGTTATGGACATTACATTCAGATGAGAAGGCTTGTAAAAGTCAACTTGATTTAGTTATTGAAGATTTAGGTGCTAACTTATCAGCAGATGATTATGTTGTAGCGTTAACAGATAAGAATAATTTTCGTAAAGATATTCTTCCTACTTATAAATCAAACAGAAAAGAAAAACGTAAACCTTTAGTATTAAAAGCTATGCGTGAACACATTATGGAAAAACATAATGGTGTTATGTGGGATAATTTAGAAGCAGATGATGTCATGGGTATTATGGCAACTGAACCTGCGACTACTGAAGAGAGAATACTTGTTAGTATTGATAAAGACATGCGTACAATTCCTTGTACTTTATCTAATGATGGTAGTTCTACTGAAGAGATACCAGAGAAGATGGCTAACTATAATTTTATGCTTCAAGTTTTAACAGGAGATAAGGTTGATGGTTATGATGGTATTGAAGGAGTAGGTATTAAGACTGCTGAAAAACTAATTAGTAAATATACTAACGTAAGACTTCCTGATTTATGGAAGATAGTTAAAGGCATCTATAAAGAAAAAGGTTACACAGAGAAAGAAGCTCTACAACAAGCTAGGGTCGCACACATTTTAAGACATGGTGAGTACAATAAGAAAACAGGGAAGGTTAAGTTATGGAAGATTTAATAAAAGAACCACCTCACTATGCTAACAATAAAATAGAACCTATTGATTATATTATTTCTAATAAATTAGATTTTTGTGAAGGTAATGTTGTTAAGTACATAACACGTTGGCGTAAAAAAGGTGGAATAGAAGACCTTAAAAAATGCAAACAATATGTGCAATTCATATTAGATAAGTATGAGGCTTAATGCTTGAACATAAACATATTTTAATTAGGGCAACTGTTAAGCGTCCACCTATGCAGATAGATACAATCAAAGCATGGGTAAGAAATTTAGTAGATGAACTAGGCATGAAACCATTAGGTGAAACTGTTGCTGTCTATGTAGATAAAAAAGGTAACAGAGGTTTGACTTGTATACAAGCTATTGAAACATCACACATAGCTTTACATTCATGGGACGAAGACAGTCCACCTGTTATTCAATTAGATGTCTACACTTGCAGTAAGTTAAATAAAGAAACTGTATTTAAAGCATTAGATGTATTTGACCCAATAGAAATTAATTACTTAACCCTAGATAGAGAAAAATATTTAGACATAAAAAACAAAGATGAAATAAACAATGACAATAGATTATAATAGAGATGAGTTACTTACAGATTTTGGTAAGACTACTTTAAAAGATAGATACTTATTACCAGACGAAACTTCACCGCAAGATGGATTTATGAGAGCCGCTAAAGCGTTCTCTGATAATGATGAGATGGCAGAACGTATTTATAACTACGCTTCTAAATTATGGTTTATGTTCTCAACACCTATTTTATCTAATGGTGGAACAAACAGAGGTATGCCTATCTCTTGTTTTTTAAATTATGTTGGTGATAGTAGAGAAGGATTAACAGGACACTACACAGAGAATGCTTGGTTGGCATCTATTGGTGGTGGTATCGGTGGCTACTGGGGACATGTTAGAAGTGATGGAGTAAGTACATCTGGTGGTTCACAATCATCTGGTTCTATTCCATTCTTACACGTTGTTGACAGTGAGATAATGGCATTCTCACAAGGTAAAACAAGACGTGGAAGTTATGCGGCTTACATGGATATATCACACCCAGAGATTATAGAATTTTTAGAAATGCGTAAGCCTAGTGGTGGAGACATACATAGAAAATGTCTTAACTTACATCACGCTATAAATATTTCAGATGAGTTTATGCAATTAATTGAAAAGTGTATTGCTGAACCTACTTATGATGACAGTTGGGATTTAATAGACCCCCATACTAATGAAGTTGTAAGAACTGTATCAGCAAGAGAGTTGTGGCAAAAGATTTTAGAAATTAGAGTTGCTACTGGTGAGCCTTATATTTCTTTTACAGATACTATCTATGAAGGAATGCCTGAAACACAAAAGAAATTAGGATTAAATGTACATCATTCTAATTTATGTACAGAAATAGTATTACCTACTGACGAACATAGAACAGCAGTGTGTTGTTTATCTTCTGTAAATTTAGAAAAGTTTGATGAATGGAAAAATAACAATTTATTTATATCTGATTTAGTTAGATTTTTAGATAACGCTTTAACTTATTTTATTGACCATGCACCTGATAGTGTATTCAGAGCAAAGTTTAGTGCGGCTAATGAAAGAAGTATTGGGCTAGGAGCTATGGGTTTCCACGCTTACTTACAATCTAAAGGTATTCCTTTTGAAGGTGCGTTGGCTAAATCAATGAACTTAAAAATATTTAAACACATTAAAGAACAAGCAGTAGCAGAGAGTAAAAGACTTGGTATTAAAAGAGGTGAAGCTCCTGACATGGAAGGTACAGGCATGAGGAATGCACACTTGTTAGCAATAGCACCTAATGCTTCTTCATCTATTATATGTGGTACTACTTCTCCATCAATAGAACCTTTTAGAGCAAATGCTTATGTACAAAAAACAATGTCTGGTTCTTTTTTGGTAAAAAATAAATATTTAGAAAAATTATTAGATAAAAAAGGTATCAATACAGATAAGACTTGGACTTCTATACTTGCAAACAGAGGTTCAGTATTACATTTAAAAGAATTATCTGATTATGAAAAAGATACTTTTAAAACAGCTATAGAAATTAACCAACAGTGGATAATAGAACATGCGTCTGACAGACAAAAGTTTATTTGTCAGGCACAATCAGTAAATGTTTTTGTACCTGCTGATGTTAATGTTAAAGAGCTACATGACATACACATGTTAGCTTGGAAACGAAAACTTAAAACTTTGTACTATTGCAGAAGTGAAGCAATTAAACGTGCAGAGTTATTATCAAAGAAAATAGAAAGAACAATCATACCAGAGGCAGATTGTTTAGCTTGTGAGTAATGGGAAAGTATTTAATAATTTTAATACTGCTGACAGGTTGTTCACAGATTAATGATAAATTTAATCCTGCAACTACTGTAATAAAACACATAATAAAAGGAACAAATGAGTAAATATATATTAGAAATTATATATCATTATTCAACAGCTTTAACATCATGGTCGTGGACTAAATTATATGGAGATAGAAATAAAAAAATGAAAACAATACCAGATACTATAGATAGTATAAAAAAGAAAATAAGAGAACTTCAAGTATTATCATTGTACTACAGAGAAGGAATAGTAGGAGCATGGGTAGGACTTTTATTAGGAATAATAATAGGAATGCTAATATGACCTACAGTTCACTATTTGATGACATAGATAAACCAAAAAGAAAAAGAAGAAAAAAAAGAACACCAAAACAATCTGTATTATGGACTGTGTATCATACAGTCTTGGCAGTTGAATTATTAATCATAATTATAATAGAAGGAATTGAGTTATTAAGATGAGCTTATTTAAAACTAGAGCATACTACAAACCATTTGATTACGAATGGGCTTTTGAAGCATACGATATGCAACAAAAAATGCACTGGCTACCATCTGAAGTTCCTTTACATGAAGACGTAAGAGATTGGAATGAAAGATTATCTGAACCTGAAAAGAATTTAATAGGTCAGATATTAAAATTCTTTACACAAGGAGATGTAGATATAGCACAAGCATATTTAGATAAATACATTCCAATGTTTAAACCACCTGAAGTTAGAATGATGTTATCTGCAATAGCTTCTAGTGAAGCAAACCACGCACATAGTTATTCATTATTAAATGATACGATTGGTTTACCAGATAAAGAGTATCAAGCATTCCATGAATATAAACAAATGGCTGATAAGCATGAGTATCTTTTTAAATCTAAAGGAAAAGGTATAGAAGGATTAGCTAGAGAGATAGCTTGTTTTTCTGCATTTGGTGAAGGACTACAACTGTTTGCATCTTTTGCAATGTTACTTAACTTCCAAAGATATGGAAGAATGAAAGGAATGTGTCAGATAGTTACATGGAGTATTAGAGATGAGACACACCACGTTGAAAGTATGATTAAATTATTTCATCAAATTATAAAAGAAAACCCAAATATTTGGACAGAAAAATTTAAAGCAACTATCTATCAAACAGCTAGAGATATGGTTGACCTTGAAGATAAATTTATTGATTTAGCTTTTGATATGGGCGGTATTAGAGGTTTGAAACCAGAAGAAGTTAAACAATATATTAGATATATAGCTGATAGAAGACTTCTACAGTTGTCTTTAAAACCAAATTATAAAGTAAAAGATAATCCACTTGGTTGGTTAGAGTGGGTGTTAAATGGTGTAGAACACGCTAATTTCTTTGAGAATAGAGCAACTGAATATAACAAAGGTACTGTAACAGGTAATCTTTGGGAGTAAACCTGCACTTTTAGATGAAAAACATTGACGAAGATTTGGTTTTACCTACAAAAGTAGACGACCTAATTAAATTGTTAAACAAAGTTTACCCAGAAAAATCACCTGAATTAAAAGATGATACTAAAACTATTTATTTTAAAGCAGGTCAAAGGGACGTGGTTAAATTTATCAATACTTTAAAAGAGAGGACAGAGAAATAATATGTGTTCAAGACCAAAAATGCCACCACCACCAAAAGCTCCACCTATGCCTGTGAATACTTCACAGACTGTTGGAGAAGAAACTGCACCAGAGTTAGTTACAGCTAACGAGCAGGATTTAAACATTAAGAAGAAAAAGAAAATAAAGTCAGGTACAACTGCTTTAAACACTACTTCTGGTTTAAATATTGGTACAAGTGGTTCTAATTATACAGCATAAATAGATGGAATATACAGGTGAATTAACTAAACAACAGACAGCTAAAGAACGATACAATAAGTTAATCACTAACAGAGAACACTTTTTAGATAGAGCAGAAGAATGTAGTGAGTTAACTATTCCTTCTCTAATTAAGCCTGATGGTTTTACATCATCAAGCGATTTATACAATCCCTTCCAATCAGTTGGTGCAAGAGGCGTCAACAATTTAGCAAGTAAACTTCTTTTACTTTTGCTTCCCCCAAATTCCCCATTTTTTAGATTATCAATAGCAGGAGAAGCTAAAAAAGAACTAGAAGAAAATAAAGAAATGAAGACTGACATAGAGAAATCTTTGTCTGTTATTGAAAAAGAAGTATCAAGTAAAATAGAACAACTTGCATTAAGAGTTTCAGTATTTGAAGCATTAAAACATTTAATAGTTGGTGGAAACGTATTAACTTATTTACCTAAAAAAGGTTCAATGAGAGTATACCCACTATCTCAATATGTAGTTAAAAGAGATGGTTCAGGAAATGTATTAGAAATAATTATTAAAGAAGAAGTTAGTGTTTTATCTTTAGGAAAAGAAATAGCGGCACAAGTTATTTCAGACCCAGAATATAAACAAGATGAAGATTGTGAAATATATACACACATCTACAAATTAGATGACAATGATTTCTATGTTTGCCAAGAAGTAAAAGGTATTAAAATTCCATCAAGTATTGGTAAATTCAAAAAAGAAAGAATGCCTTATCAAGCATTAAGAATGGTAAGAGTTGATAATGAAGATTATGGTAGAGGTTACGTTGAAGAATTTTTAGGTGATTTAAAATCATTAGAAGGTTTATCACAAGCACTTGTAGAAAGTGCGGCGGCTTCATCTAAAATAGTATTTATGGTTAGACCTAACAGTGTAACTAGAAAGAAAGATTTAGCACAAACTAGAAATGGTGATATTATTACAGGAACGCAAGATGATGTTTCAGTATTACAAGCACAGAAACAATATGATTTACAAGTAGTAGAAAAATCTATTGCTAAATTAGAAGAGAGAATGTCTTACGCATTCTTATTACACACAGCAATTCAAAGAGATGCTGAAAGAGTAACAGCACAAGAAATTAGATACATGGCTGAACAACTGGAAACAGCTATGGGTGGTATATATTCATTATTATCACAAGAGTTTCAACTTCCATTAGTAGCAATACTTATGAAAAGAATGGAACAAGCAAATGAAATTCCAGTATTACCTAAAGGAACAGTACAGCCAACTATTATTACTGGTATTGAAGCATTAGGTAGAGGAAATGATTTACAAAAATTAAGAGAATTTGTTGCTGAAATTGCACAACTCGCACAAATAAATCCGCAAGTTGTTTCAGCATTAAATCCTGATGATTTAATTAAACGTATCGCTATTGGTCTAGGTATTGATACTGATGGTTTATTAAAATCACCAGAAGAATTACAAGCTGAACAAGAAGCACAAGCTGAACAAGCAGAGCAACAGCAAGTAATGCAAATGGCAGAGAAGGCGGTTGCACCAGTTGCAAATAATTTATCTAAACCGCAATAATTAAGGAAACACAATGGTAGAACAAGTAACAATAAATAAAGAAGAAGAAACTACTAGCGAAAAGCCAGTAGAGGAGCAGTCTACACAAAGTAAACCTGAAGGCTTACCTGAAAAATTCAACAGTGTTGAAGATTTAGCAAAGTCATATTCAGAGTTAGAAAAGAAACTTGGTGAACAAACTCCAAAAGAAGAAGTAGACCCAACAAATAAAGCTACTTTAAAAGAAGATGCACCTAAAGAACAAAAAGGTGAATTAGATATTGCTGAAAAAGCAGTAGCTAGTGCAGGTTTAAATATGGAAACCTTGTCAAATGAGTATGCTGAAAAAGGTGAGTTAGATACAAAATCTTATGAAGCATTAGAAAAAGCAGGAATACCTAAAGATTACGTTGACCAATTTATTGAAGGTCAAAAAGCAATAGGTGAAAAGCAAACTAATACAGTTAAAGAATTAGTTGGTGGTAATGATGCTTATTCTGAAATGGCAAACTGGGCGGCTGATAATTTAACAGACGCAGAGAAAAACGCTTATAACACAGCAGTTAATTCTAAAGATTTAGAAACTGCAAAGTTAGCAGTAGTAGGATTAAAAGCAAAATTTGAGAAAGCTAATGGTTCTGAACCTACTTTATTAGATGGCAAAATAGCATCTTCAGGAGAAGCAGGTTATAAATCTTGGGCTGAAGTTACTAGAGCAATGTCTGATGATAGATACCAAAAAGACCCTGCTTATCAAGCGGCAGTAAAAGATAAACTTTCTAAATCGGAGCTATAATAATGTTTTTATATGCACTGAAGAAACAGTATGAAGCTGAACAAGCTGACCATACAGCAGTGATTGACACCTTCCTGCAAAAACCAATAGGTGTCGCAGACCATGATAAAATTTTGAAAGTCATACGAGATAGATTTGATAAATTAACTCATGTGGAATGTTGTTTAAAAAGGATAAAAGAAATAGAGGAGAAAGCTAATGGGCAAATACAAACCGAAGACAAAACCAAAGCCGAAACCGAAACCAAAAAATAAATAGTTGTGCAACGCTTATGCGTGGCAACTGCCAATACAATTTAGCCAAATAACTTGACCTACTGCGGTAGACAATCTTGACTAAATAACTGAATTGAAGAGGCTTTTATAAACTAACATCAA
>Ga0181417_1000036_pt1 | contig 40246 bp, 29 predicted proteins | sample 40SPOviralmetaG_FD_130142 | JGI IMG/M metagenome (GOLD analysis project Ga0181417, IMG submission 130142) | Marine viral communities from the oligotrophic San Pedro Time Series (SPOT) site, San Pedro Channel, CA, USA - 40 SPOT_SRF_2013-02-13 | ecosystem: Environmental > Aquatic > Marine > Strait...
AAACTATTTAAAATGGTAGTTAAAGGTAGTACTTCTGAAATTGAAGGTCAGAAGATTTCTAAGGAAATGGCTCAAGCTGCGTTAGACTGGTTTGATAGATCTGTATACGCTAGAAAATATGAGAAGCAGGTTAAATCTGCTGGTATGGGTGCAATAGCACCAATGATCTTTGGAGATTACTGGGGTATTAAGAAAACCATTCCTTCTAAACTTAAAGCAGAATTTAAAGAGTTACAACAAGTCTATAAGAGAGAAATGGCTGAAGGTGTCTTAACAGAATCTGATGCAACTCCAACTATGATGTTAGCACAAGAGATTGAAGGTGCTGAATTTCACCATGGATTTGGTGATGGTACTGAAGTTGAGGCTAGATCTACTAAGAAAACTTGGGAAGATGGCGTACCTGTACTTAAGTATATCGCCAGAGCTCCTAAGAAGAGCGTAAAGCTACCTAAAGGAAAGTTTGAAGTAGTTATTGACGATAAGTATGGATGGATCTACTGGCAAGATAAAGGTGTCTGGTACGGTATGGATAAAGAAGACGATTATATCCCCTTTGAGTTTTAAGATTTGAGTATCATCGAATTAAACTTTTTAAAGAGTCTATGTATAACAATAGTAACATAGACTCTTTTTTATATGCCTAGAATACCAGTAGACTTAATTTATATGCAGATGGCTTACCAAATAGCCAAACTGTCCTATGCTAAACGTAGACGCGTTGGTTGTATTATTGTGAAAGATACACAAGTTATATCAACTGGATATAACGGTACGCCACATGGCTTCGAAAATGACTGTGAAGAGGTGCAGGTTAGAGAGATAGAGAATACAAATCATAAGAAAGTATTAGAAGAAAAGGGTTATGAGTGCGAAGACACTTGTTGTTCTAAAGAGGTAACCAGAAGAGAGGTCTTACACGCAGAATCAAACGCCCTAGCAAAAGTAAGTAAGTCAACACTAAGTTCAGAAGGAGCAGATATGTATGTTACAACATGTCCCTGTTTTGATTGTGCTAAATTAATTATTCAAGCAGGTATTGCAAGAGTATTCTATTCAGAAGACTATAGAGATATGGCAGGTGTAGAACTACTAGAAAAAGCAGGTATCGAAGTAAAAGAGGTTATATGTTGGAACGCGGAGTAGACGCTATTATTAACGAGGCACTTGTCACTGGTACATTTGGAAAAGATTTCAAATTCAGAGAGGGACAGAGAGAAGTTATTGAAGCTATCTGCAATCATTATATTGAAGATCCAGAAGGGACTATTATTTTAGATGCCCCAACTGGCAGTGGTAAATCACTAATTGCTATGTGGTCCGCGCACGTCCTAAAAGAACTGGGTAAAAGAGGTTATTTAGTAACCTCTGATCTAATGCTACAAGATCAATATGAAGAAGACTTTAAAAGACTAGGACTTAATTGGCCAAGTATAAGAGGAGTAGACAACTATAATTGTAACGTAAACGATCTGCCATTCTCTCTTGCTGATTGTAAGATGAAAGGTATTGGGTATGAAGCTGCAGAGAAATTACCTTGCTGGGGCACTTGTGGGTATCTTCAGGGCAGAAAGCGCGCGAAGGAGCTACCTGTAGCTCTCTTCAACTATTCATATTATCTAATACAAAGGAATTACGTAGAGGATAAGATGCAAGAACAAGACAGAGAGATACCATTTCCTATAAGAGACTTTGTATTCTTTGATGAAGCACATAAGGTAGATAATATAGTACAGTCACACTTTAGTCCTAGAATAGACAGAACAACTACAAAGATATTTAAAGAGGTAAACAAGTTTGTACAGAAACAGGCCATTAGTGCTGCCTGGGTATCTGAGAACAGAATAGCAGATATTGTCGACCGCTTAATGCGGGAAGACGATCACCAGGAGTTGATGAGCCACATCAGAGAATTCAGAGGTATTGCCATGGTTTACCGCAAGGTCAGATCGGCAGCCCTAAAACAAAGTAAGTCAAGGTTTAAAGGGGGAGATGTCCCTAAGGATTGGCAGACTTTTTTTGGACGACTCGATAGACTTAAAGATATATGGTGTAAATTTGATGACTATCATGCTATAATTAAAGAACTTGGTATGGATGCGATTGTTATAGATCGTAAAGAAACTGAAACTAAATTCTTATGTCTAGAAGAAGCTATCATGATTGATAAATTCTTACAAAAGAAAAGTGGCTTTAAAGTCTTTATGTCTGCAACTCTAGGTGATATTAGATCTTATGCAAAACATACTAAAATGGGTAATGCTAAAGTTATTAGAATGAGTAATAATTTTGATTACAAAAAATCCCCCGTGGTTTTCATTAATAGGCACAAATTGTCTTTTAGGGAACGCGAACAAAATCTCCCTCATGTAGTTAAGACTCTGGATAAGATCTTAGAGAAACACAAAGGACAAAGTGGAATTATTCACGCCGGTTCCTACAATTTCACAAACTACATCAATCAACATTCTAAACATAGTTTTGATTTCATCACCTATGATTTAGCAAAAGAGAGACAAGGGGCAATTAGAAACTTTAATGAACAAGATGGTAAAATACTTATGGGGCCATCACTATTAGAAGGGTTAGACTTAAAAGATGACAAATCTAGATTTCAAATCTTTTTTAAAGTACCATATCCTTCTTTAGGAGATCCGCTTGTAAAAGCTAAGATGTCTGCATTTCCAGATTGGTATGATTGGAAAACAGGCATTGCAATTCAACAAGGATCTGGAAGGTCTATTAGATCTAAAGACGATTGGGCAGTAACATATATCCTGGACGCGTGCTTTAGAAGCTTGATAAATAAAAAGGGACTATTCCCACCTTCGTTTGAAGAAAGACTTAAAACAATATACTAAATGAGAGACTTAATTATTTGCGATAACTTTTACTCTAATGTAGATGATGTTAGGGCTTTTGCTTTAAATCAATCCTTTGATGTAGAGGGTAATTATCCAGGAAACAGAACAAAATCATTTTTAACACCTTCAGTAGTAGACTATATAGGCAAAGTCGTTGGAGCTGAAGTAGACATGAATGGTTTAGATAAAGATAGTTACTGCGGTGCGTATCAATATACAACTGCTACAGATAGAACATGGATTCATGCTGATGGATGGAACGAATGGGCAGGAGTTATTTATTTAACACCAGACGCGCCAGTTACTGGTGGTACTGGTATTTATAGACATAAACCAACGGGAGCATATAAGATGCCAAGATTGGCTGATGGTAGTAGAGACCAAGAATTACTAGATACAATTAATAATGATGGCCAAGATTATACTAAATGGGATTTAGTTGACGTGGTTGGAAATAAGTATAATAGAGCAGTATTCTATAAAGGAGACTTATTTCACGCATCTTTAGATTACTTTGGTAAAAATATACATGATGGCAGATTATTTCAAACATTTTTCTTTAACACTAAATAAACAAATATGGGATTTAATAAATTACACCTTCCGGACCTAGAGTATTTAAAAGAGAGCCTAAAAACAAAGGGCAATGAAGAATTTACACAATTCTGGAAATCTAGGTATTTTAAAGCAGATGCGATCATGGGCCCACCTGAATCTATGGACTTTATTAAACAATTTCTAAATCGTGAGTATAATTATAGAACAACTGGTCAAATCGAGTTTGATTTTGATCAGGTTAATGACAAAAAATAAAGATATGTCTGAACAAACAGAAAAACAAAAAGCAAAAACTTACGTTTGGGTTAAGACTGAACGTGCTGGAGATACAGTTATAGTAGAAGGAACTGAAGGTCAGTTTACTACTTTTACTGATGGTACTAGATGTGCAACCGCATTAATTGGTGAAATGTTAATGGAGGCTAGAGATGAAGCTAACGCAGCTTCATTAGCTAAATCATTTAAAACTGTAAAAGAGGTTGCAACAAAACCAGTAACTGAAACTAAAACTACTCAACCAACTGGCGAATTAAACGTAATGTTAGAGATGCTAAAGAAGATTAGCGCTAAGAATACAATTACAATGCCATTAGAACTTAATGTTCCATCTAAAGATGTTTATGATTTATTTAAAGATCAGATGGATATTACAAAAGCAGATCTAAACGAACAGATATTGCTACTGGTACAGAGCCAGATAGATAACTTACAAGAACAATTAAAACCTCAAGCAGAAGAATTCATTAAAAATTATTACAATGGCAAAACAAAAAGAAGAGTCAGTACAACTGACGCCGGAGCAGCAACAAGCAATAGATCAAGCAGTAACTCAGCCCCAAACATCACCTACTAATTGGAACAGACGTCAAAGACGTCACATGATGAAACAACAAGGTGTGCTTAAGTATTTAAGTAATATGAATTTCTTAGGTGAGGTTAGGTCTAACTTTCGTAAGCAAAATATAGAGAACGGTAAAAAGATTCATCAGCAAAACTTAGATGCTAATGATAAAGTTAATCACTCTATGTTAGAAGCTAAGTTGGAATCTATGAAAACTACTTGGAAATCTATGGGCTATAATAAGAGCGAGATAGATAAATTAGAAGAGGCTTGGTCTTTATCTGCAGTAAAAGATAAAGAGTCTAGAAAAGAAGACAAGAAAGCTATTAAGAAATTACAGAAAGAAGTGAGAGAATCATTTCAATCTAGAAAAAAGTAACAGGCAATATGATTACTATTCAAATAGAACCCGCTGATAACGGGATAGTCAAATTTTTGATTGATGATAACGTAAACGGTGGAGGTGAAGAATATACCTCCAGGGTAGTTTACGACTTCGATGGCTATCTTGGTAGACAACAGCAGGTAAAGTTTTTGAACGATATGGTATTAGATTTAGGTTTAAGTACTGGTAGTGATATTGACCGTGACAAATTGGAGATTAAATTAGATTGGGGAGGCAAGTATACGCCAACCGAAGCAGAAATAAAACAAAGAGTAACGCTACTCCAAAAAGAAATAAAAAGGCTTACTCGTTTAATAGAGAAATGAAACTACACGTAGAAGGTGTATGGTGTAAAACTAGAACTGAGTTTGAAAGATTAGCAAAGTCTGGTGAATACGATTTAACAGTATCTTATTTTGATATATTCAATAGATTAATTAAATCAGATCCTTATAGCAAGGAGCCATCAGATATTATTGTATCTCTTTATATTAGAAAGCTAATACAAAGACTGCTTGACGATGCAAACAATAATGAAAAAGATCAAGCTAAAATTTTATACATGTTCAAAACTTTGGATACTGGATCTGTATCCGGGTTCAAAGATTTTGTAAATGACCTAATCGAAGAACCTTTTGATTTGGATCTTATTATCATTAATAGATGTGACTATCCTAAAAGAGGTGTGTTGAGTAAATTTGATAACGTAAGATTCATTGACCATGATTAAGCATAAGATATTTACCAAAGGTGAATTAATACAAGCTCTAATCTCTACTACACAAGCACCTAATGTACTGATTCCTGTAAGAGCTATGATACACGACGTTAAATTTAACGACGTGAACCCACAATATCAGATTAAGATTAGAAAGTTCTATGACCAAATTAATTTTTTAAAGAGAAATCTATTTGGTGGTAGATTTATTAGAAACTTTGAGGGTAAAGATACAAGAATAAATTTAAAGAGGCAAGAATATAATACTGTTAAGGAACTAGAGGATAGAGTTTTTAATGGTGATAAATGGGAACAATATCTAATTGTTGTAGATTCAGTGTTCTGTGTTAAGACTAAAGCAGAGCAGGATAGGCTATTTAATAAAATACAAGATTTTCAAATAGAGGCTAATATAAAAGATCTATTTAATCTATCGAATAGAACCTTATATAGTGGAAATTTTAACTTTCACACAAAAGGAGAGTTCGTTAAGGCACTTCAAAAGTTTTTAGGCGATAAATACCCTAAAGATGATGATTGGGTAGACTCTGTACTCTATAGACCTAATCACGATGAAATGGACCGCGGAGAGTGGGTCTAAACATATTACTGTAATATATTGCACAGATATATATAAAAAACAATAGGACTTTTAATGGCTGACGCTAAATACACACTTGATAATATAACTCCTGGACCTCCAACTAAATTCTCTTATACAGAGATTGCAACTGGTGAGAAGATTGTTAGAAATAGCAAGTTTCCAGATGACGAGGTGCAGGGCGATGACCCTCAAACTGGCGGGGGTGATGCTATAACTTCAGGAAAGAATACTTTTATACAATCTGGTGATAGTGCCGGAGAATCTTTATATGGTAAAAATAGTATTGAAACCAGAACCTTTAAATTTGGAAATCCAGAGGAAACTACTAATTTAGGACCTGGTGTTAGATCTTTATATAACAAGTGGTCTATTCATAATTACAACAACAGAGCAAATGGTGCTGCTGGAGAAAAGAATGCATTTAATTACTATAACAAGGCTGTATCAGATGGTGATTCTGATAACCTTTTAAATCCTACTGCTAGAAGAATTGTAAACTATTCACAAGAACATGGCGGCATTGGTTATTCATATAAGTTTGGTGATTTTGCGGCAACAGAACATTATGGTCAGATTTCAAATGAATACCTAATTACTCTAAGGCGTTTTGCATATCCATGTGGTGATGATATTATGAATGTAAAAGGATTAGATAGTAAAGGTGGTGAAATAGATTTAAGCCAACCAGATTTAGCTAGAGCTCTAACATGGATGTCACCTCAATTGGGTAACGATATGAAAGAGGTATTAAAGTTTAGTACTGGGTTTCCATGGAAAGACGTTGAGTCTCAAATACAAGAAGTCGCAGGTAGTGCAAAGAAAAGAGGTAAGTTAGGTGAGATGATGGATTCATCTTCTATGGGTCGTGCTGTTGAAGCAGGGCTTGCCGGCAAGTCTGCAGATGAAGCTCAAAGAATTCAAGATAGAGGTGGGGGTTTCGACCCTATGAAAGAAACATACCCTAACAAAGTATTCGGGCCTTTAAATGTAATTAAGAAAGTTTTAGCTAGAGAACAAGGCTTAGAGTTCAATAGCGAATTTAGTTTAGTCTTTCACTATGATATTAAAGGTATTACTGGCACTTCGCCTAAGGTTGCGTTTATGGACCAACTGTCAAATATCTTAGCAATGACATATAACAATGCTCCTTTCTGGGGCGGCGCGGTTAGATATACTGGTAGTGGCTCTGTCGGTAAACCATTCGGTGATTATGATAAATTAAAGAATGGAGACTATGCAGGTTTCTTAGGTTCGTTAACTACGCAATTAAAATCTTCAATGGGCGCTGCTTTTACTGATATAGGTAAAGCCGCAAGTGGTCTATTAAGTGGTAAGGGTATAAATGCACTAGGCGACTCTAAGATTATGGATAATATTATCGGTGGTGGACTAATGAAATTAATGAACGGCCCTCAAGGTGGTACAGTAATTAACGCATTTATGACCGGAGACCCTACGGGACAGTGGCACATGACGGTAGGAAATCCTATGAATCCTATAATGGTTTGTGGTAACTTAGCCCTACAAGGTTCTGATGTAGAATTTGAGGGACCATTAAGTTATGAAGGATTTCCAACTAAAATTAAATTAACGGTTAATCTTAAACCGGCAAGACCTAGAGATAAAGGTGAAATTGAAAGTATGTTTAATGCTGGTAGAGGTAGAATGTACTTACAACCAGAAGTTGAAGGTGCTACAGATTTAGATGCAGTTGTAGATGTATCAGCATACGGAAATAAAGACAGAGGTAATTTTACTCCTGGCTTATCAGAAAAATTATCAAACTTTGGACACGGATAATGGATTTTAAATCACTCGTAAATAAGACCATAAGTGGAGCTAAATATATTTTAGCCCAACCTACTATGATGTTTAGGAATAAGGAAAAGGTTAACATCATTGCTTATCATATCGTAAAAGAAGATGAGGTGGGTAGACCTGACCTTATATCTCTGGAGTACTATAATACTGACACTAAAACAGATATTATCTTAAAATGGAATGGTATATCAGATCCATTTGCTCTAAATCCAGGTGAAGAGTTAGAGATTCCAAACGACGAAGTGCCTTTCTACAAGTTAGATAGACCAAGGCAATTTGAAGATAATAAGATTAAAAACGAATTTGTACAGGGTAAAAAGTTAAATCAAAAAGATAAAAATAGACTAGATGCTCTAAAAAAGAAATATAATAAGGAAGTGTTATTACCACCTAATGTTATCGCTCTCGGTAAAAAGAATTTTAAGTTTACTGCAGATGGAAACGTTATATTAGGAGCACAAGCCCAGAACGATGATGTAACTCAATCAATAATATCAGACTTAGCTAACCAGGGTAACCAGGGCGGTACGACAGATGATATAATAGATGTAGAAGTTTTAGACACAAGTAGTGGATCAGGATCTGGAGCTGGTAGTGGCGGTTTGACCGAGAGTCAATTAGATAAAAATTTAGCAAACCAAGCTGGTAAGGGTGGTGTTAGTGCTGGCAGTGGAGCTGGTGCTGGAACTGCTGATGAAACCGGCGGTGCGGCTGGAGATGGTACCTCACCAGAATCTTCTGGAGGAGCGAACGATATTTCTAATGACGGAGCACCTTGTAACTAAACCTAGAATATGGAGTTAGATAATCATTTATTAGCGGTTGTAGAACCGGCTATTTTACCAACAGAAATAAAAATTGATAGCGTAGGAGAAGATGGAGGTGGTAATAAGCAGACCAAAGCCATCGGTACTCTAAAACCATTCATTCTGGTAAACTCATATCAGTTTGGACCTGGAGATATAATGGCATTCAAGTTAGACTGTAGTGGTATTGCACCAAAATGTTCAGTGACTGTAATGGATAATAAGAATGCTTTCCAAGTAGAGTCATATCCAAGAGATGGTGATTTCTTTACTATCTTACTTAATTCAAAACACCAAGAGACTTTTAAGTCGATTCACATGGATTTTGATATTATTGAGATAGAGACTTCTCCGGAAGTAGAAGGAGCAAATCCTACAATTACATTAGAGGGCATCGCAAAGATACCTAGACTTTATGCTGAAGATTGTCAAAACTTAGATGCTGATAATTCATTAAATCATTTAGAGCTAATAGCAAGAGATTTAGAATTAGGTTTAGCTACAAACGTAGAAGCTCCAAATGATAATCAATCTAGACTACAGGCTTATATTACTTATGCAGATTTCATAAAAGAAATTGTAGAGGATAGTTATATCTCTGATGATGCTTTCACAAAATACTATATAGATCAATATTATTATTTGACTTATGTAAATATTAATAAGATATTCAACGCTCCTAACCCTAAGCTGGATGAAGTAATGTCTGTTCTTGCTTCTTTTGCTTCATCAATGTCTGAAGGTCACAATCAAGCCGAGGACGGCGAAGAAAATAAAGGTGACCAGATTGAAGTACCATTAATGCTAACTAACCATAAAGATACAAATGGGATGTCCTGTTATGTTGACAGATATGAATTGATAAACAACTCATCTCAAGTTAGTCTTGCAGCAGGGTATGCCAGAAACATTCAGGTGTATGATAATAATTCAGAACCAGGAGAACGTCTACAAGAATTTAAAGTTGAAGCTTTAGTAACTGAAGATCTTCCTGATATTGAAGCTCCGTTAAAAGGTAATGAGAAAGATAATCGCTATGAGACTCAAGTAAAACATAAATACATGGGTAGACAAAATGCAGGCGAGGACGGTTTAGGAAATACACATCCTAATGCAGCTTTTTCTAAGTTACACAATAAACAGAATCAAATGGAAACAGAAAAGATGAAAGTTAGAATGACTTTATCTTCATTTAATCCATCGATCTATAAATTTCAAAAGATACCTGTGATAATGTATCATTATGATGGTGTCAGAGGTGAAGCATCAAAACAAGGTGATTTTAAAAGAGAAGAAGCAGGATTTACAGATCAGCCATTTGATGCTGGAAAAGCAGATAGCGCAAATGATGCGCAACAGGTGATGGACAGGTTTTTGAGTGGGCATTACATCATAGAAAATATCGATTACATTATTGATGAGCCAGAAGGTGGTTTAAAACAAATAGTTACTTTAATTAGAAGAGAGTGGCCAACAAGAATAAAGAATTTAGAAGATTAAAAAAGAGAGATAGATAATACATGGCAGACTTTAAAACACAGCAAGATTTTAGAAAAGGTTCGTTGCTTCGTAAGATAAACGAAGATCCAACGTATCTAAGCTTCTTTTTAGTATTTGATACAGTGAACAAAGAAGAGTCACCTCTATTTGCAGGTCCTGCTAAAGAATATTTATTAAACGTATTAAATACTAGGTATTCTCAAAAACACGCTGATGCTTTAGATAACTTTAAAAAAGTTTTACTAAAGATTAATAAAGAATTGCCTTGGTTTTGGCAGAATTTAGGTGGTCTTGAGCAAGCTTTTCAATATGAAAACTTAGCAGAGCCTTGGTGGGGTGCAAAAAAACCTAAACTAGAACTTGAATGTCTAGAGGAGAATGTTGAATTAACAGCAATTGGTCTAATGGACTTATATAAAAGAGCTTGTTATGACTTTGTAAGATGGGTAGAAGTTATTCCACCAAACTTAAGACATTTTCAAATGCAAGTATGGGTTAGTGAAGTTAGAAGATTTCAACAAGATACCGGAGAAAAGGATTTAGGTTTCTTTGATAATCCTGATAATTCAGGAGAAAACGGTAATGTTAAAAAGATAAACCAAGATTTAAGCTTAACTGCAAAACCTTTTATACAACTTAATTTTTCACATTGTGAATTTGATATTGATAGCATTGCAGATATGTTTGCAGATATTAGTAAAAATCCAGAATTAAAAAAGCCTAAGATTGCAATTAAATGGGGATCTGTAGCACAAATTAATCAGAAGTTAGGATCTAATCTAGTTACTGAAGTAAATGATAGTCCGTTAACACAAGCGGCTCAAGGTGATTACAATCCATTTGATCCAAATGCAGAGATAAAAACTTTAACAGCTGATGGATTCGCATTACCTGGAGATCCTACTTTTAAATCAGTACTTAAAGATAATACTTTAGGTAAGATAGGAGATGCAATTGACAATGCTGTTAGTGGTATTGAAGGTAGAGTTGACAGCGCTGTAAATTCTTTAACATTACAAAATAATTCAGATATTGGTAATGTACATGGCGGAACAACAGGTTTAGCTTCAACATTAATTGATAGGGCTACAGACTCTGTTATGAGTAGTTTATTATTAGGTAATGTACATGGTCTTTCAGGAGGTACATTATTAGACGCAGTCCAATCCGGATCTATAAATGCTATTGCAAATCAACTAGGTGGATTATTTGGTGGTAGAGGTAACGCTGGAGGCGGTGGTGGTATAAATGAAAATATTCATCCTGCGGCAATAGACTCAACGGCAGATGGTTTCTTAAATCAAAGAATACATCCGGAAGGCGTAGACTCAACTCCTGATGGAAACTTAAACGAAAACGCACATGAATAATAGTGAATTATTTAGAGACAATTTACGAGATGCACATTGGCTTGGAGAGGTCGTCGATATAGAAGATCCTCTTCTTCAAGGTAGGGCAAGGGTAAAAGTATATGGTAAGTTTGATAAATTACCAAACGAGGCTATTCCATGGGCAACTCCACAGAATAGAGAGGCTCCTGGCATGCATGTTGTACCTAGAGTTGGAGATATTGTTGCAATAAGATTTGACAATGGAAATATCTATCATCCGGAATACTGGTTTCAAGTAGATCAAAACGAAGATTTAAAAGCAGATATTCTAGAAGCTTCAAGCGCTCCACATGATGTTATCTCATTAGTATATGATGCTGAAAGAAATGTAAGAATTTATCACTCTCCGGAGGATGGTCTAGTAATTACAAGGGGTGAAGGTGCAAAAGAAAGGCCTATGCTTCAAATTGATGAAGAAGGATTTATTAAGATTTCTACAGATGCTAAAATGTTTTTAGATTGTGGGGATATATTTGTATCTAACGAAGGTGAACCTGGAGCAGATGAAACTGAACCCGCAGTAAGAGGTCAGTCTTTACAGGATTGGTTACAGGCTTTATTAGATGATTACGTAGCACATATACATCCAACTGGTGTTGGGCCATCAGGGCCTCCAATGCCACCTACTCCAACAACAGTAGGTCAACTATCCGGAACACATATTAACTATCAACAAAGAAATAAGTAATTATGCCAGCGAATTGGGGAGCATTTATTCCAGCATTAGCGAGTACGTTACAAAGCCAAGAGTTTACTAAACCTGGTGGAGCAGTAATTTCTTATGAACCTCCAAAAGTTGGAGCTGAAGTTTCTTTAGGTAAACCATCAGGCCCACAAAAATCAATTTTAAGTGGAGGACTTACTGAGGTTGGGAATCCTGCAAATGCGGCCCTAGCAACTAATCCTGCAAGTATGGTTAATGCAAATGATATTAATCCACTTTCTGGTAGATACGATTTTGGTAAACAAGTTGCTCAACATTATTTAGATGCAGTATTAAATCAAGGAGCGGGCGCACAAACACATGTTGGAGAATTCCATATTAACAATGGTGCTGCTGAGCTGCTTTTAAAAGAGGGGTATGGTATTGCATTCGAAAGACTTTTAAGAGAGGGTGATATACCTCTACAAGACCAATACGATGAGGATGGTAATCTAATTGAGATGGGCAAAGAGTCACATCCTGCCTATGCTGATTTCTGTCCTGAAGTTGAAGAACCAGATGCAGAAGCTTTAGCTAAACTTGAGGCTGAAAATAATAAAGCCTTTAATGCGTTTGCAAGTGGTGAAAATATTCAGAACTATAACTTATATAAATTTAAGTTCTATCAATTTCCTTGTCTAATAGGCACGGAGTCTCAACAACAATTAGAAGTTGTCTTTGCTACTAGGATTTTAATGGGATATGATTTTATGACTAATGGTGATGCTAGATGGGATTACTTTGTATGGGCATGTCACTTAGGTAAAGAGAATTATAGTACGAATAATAGTAGTTTTAGTAATTCTCAATATAAAAATATTAGTAGTAGAACTAAAAATGATATTGAGGCTGCAGGTTATGACTGGAAAGAGTTAGCAGATAATGTTTCTTTTTTAGTAAAGACAGCTATTTTAAATATACATCCAGAAAGAGATACTGATGGATATGCAACTGGGAATAATTCTGTAATAAAGAAAAGAATTAAGAGGTCTCCAGAAAAAGAAATAGAATACCCTACGTTAAAAGATGAGTCTGGTAAAGATATTACACCAGAGTTTTGTCCTATTAATCAATATAAAATACAGGTTGCCTATGACTTTGAGGAAGATAGTCAAAGACCTAAAATATTAACATCTAACGTAATAGCAACATTTACATATTATCCTAATAAAAGATCTGGAGGTCAGCCCTATGTAACTAATAATGCGAAAGTTTTATTTGGTAATACAACAAATAGCGTTAAGTACGAAAAGTCTACAACATGGGTTAGGAATACTTATGAAAGGGGTGAATGGAAGAATAAATGGAGAAAGTGTCCACCTGAGGGTAAATTAAAAGCTGCGGCCAGAGCTACTGATGATCTTAAGTTTATGGGTAAATCAAAACCTGGTTATGCATTCTTAGCCTTAGGTTGGAATGGCGATAATTGGAATGGCGATGCAGCAGGAACTCAATATAAATTTGAGTACCATAGAGCATATTGTGCGATAAAAGCTGCTGAAAACTGCGAAGAGCCAATGACTGAAGTTGGACATCCATGGGATCCAAGTGGTTCAACGCCTGGAGGTAAGTCTTATAGTGGAGATCCTTATATGATGATGGCAAGAGTTACAATAGCATACTGGTATGCTTGTATTGTTAAACCGTTTAAGCCAACCCCATCTGCACCACCGGCATTAATTCCAGCACCACTAACAGGAATTTATATTCCAATTTATTATGGAAGTGCAAATCGTTTAGCAAATAATTTAAGAAGAGCCTGGAATACAGGTAAGTCTTTTGCAACACCTGGAACTCAAGCGCCAGCATCTAATGCTACAGCAACAGCAGTTGCAGGAGCTTATGCCCTGCATCTACTAGAATTTAAACTACTTTATCTTGGTGGTATTCCAACTCCTGCTGGACCAGTTCCAATGGTAGGTTTTGTACCGATTGTATTTTAACCCCAATTTTAACCCCAATCCTTTTCGTATGTATACCAATGGTCTGCGGACGCACAGTCCCTAAGAGCATCTAATACCATATAAACTTTTTCTTCCATAGTTAACATCGGTAGAATGGCTCCTACGTGCATCTCTAGTAACTCACTGTTTGGCATATACTCTGCGGTATGTCTTGCAATTCCGGTAATAAGTCTATATGTATTATCTTCTACATTTGAAAACCTAATACCAGCATGATAGCCTAGTGAGTCATTTCTACCAGTTTCTTTACTATGTTCAATCATTTTATCCCAAAGTTTATCGCCGAGTAAATCTCTAACGTCTTGGCAAATTTCTTGAATAGCATCTTTGTGTTTAAGAACAGCCTGATAGCCATGGCCACCAACACCGTTACATTCCACATCTTTATAGTTAAATTGTTTTTCCATATTCTTATCTTTCTAAAATTACAAATGAACCAAAGGCTTTATCAAAAGTTTTTACTAAATGCTCGTAGTCACCTTCCATCATTTCATTAATAATACTTGCACCTGCATCTTTCCAACCCAGCTGTTTAGCAAACTTTTTAGCGTATGCCATTAATGCGTATGCATTTCCATCAGGACCTGTAAGATCTATAATAATAGGGCCAGTATGTTTTTGTTTTTCTCTAATCATGTTGTTTGTTAGTTTTAATTACAGTACTAATATACGAAAAATATCTGACATAAAAAAATATTTCGGCAACTATTTTGCAGATGATATATAAAAAGTATCAACCACCTAAAAAGAATATTTTAGTGGATATATAATATGATACTAAGATAGTATAAAACCTTTTAAATAAAAATAAATGTCAGGAAAAAGAAAGAGAATCAGTAACGATTCAACTACAACCAACCCAACTACAACAATTATAGTCGAAGAAAAGACTAAAAACCCACAAGAAGAAACTAACATTACTAAAACTCCAGAAGTTAGTGAAGAGCTTGGAAACGATCACTCAGAATTTTATGACGAATCCGGAGAATTCCTCTGGGACAAATACGAAGGCACATGCCCTACTCGTTATAGAAAACCAAACCCACATATTAAAACAAATAACGGAGATAAGGTATTTTCAAGAGAATCTTATGCTCAAGAGTTATATGATAAGATGGAACAATATGGTACTGATGTTAAGCCTATTGTAAACCCTGGTGAAATTCATGATGGAACTATTTATGCAATTGACCAAACTTATATAACTGTTGATATAGGTTATAGAGAATTAGTATACGTAAAGTTTGGTAAAGAATCTGATGAGGTTAAAGCATCTTCAGTAGGCGATAAGACTGCAGTTTTAATTACCGAAACTAAAGGTACTTTAACTGGAACTATTACAGGTGGTGTAAGACATAAAACATTTACAGATCTTAGAGACTCAATTGATGAAGGTAGAACTGCTTGGATTGGCCATGTAAAGAATATGATTGATAAGGGTGGATATGTTGTTACAGTACAAGGTATCAACTGTTTTATGCCAGGTTCTTTAGCAGGTATTAATAAATTATCTGACTTTAGTTCTATTGTTGATGAAGAGATTTATGTGGTACCAGTTAGTTTCTCTGCGGATAGAGGCACAATTGTAGTTTCACATAGAAAATATTTACAAGCACTTATTCCAACTGCAATAGAAAATTTAAAACAATCTATTGACACAGAAAAAGAAGGTACTGTAACAGGTACTGCTAAATACGGTGTATTTGTAGAATTTGATCAATGCCTAACTGGTATGATTCATAATAATGATCTAGATGAAGATACATTAACTAGGTTTAAAACTAGAGAGATTAAGCCTGGAGATCCTATTAAATTTAAAGTAAAAGATATAATCAGCAATAATAAGATTACTCTAACACAAAAAGATGTGGTTGATGTTAACCCTTGGATAAACATTAGTAATAGATACCAAATACCATCTGTAGTAGAAGCTGTTATTAAGTCTAAAAAAGACTATGGTTTATTCATTAATATAGAAGATGGTGTAACTGGATTGCTACATGTTAGCGAGATAGGTGAGGAAACCATGTCTGTATTTAATCCTGGTGATAAAATTACTGTTCAAATTACTAGAATTGATGAGGGGACTATGAAGGTATTTTTGAAGATGCCCCAATAACTATCTTAGAAGAGGTTGATATATATTGAAAGTAATATTATACTCTCAATATGCAAAAACTAAATAGAGACTCTAGTAGGATTTCGATACTGAACGGAAGTCAAATGGGTATCGAGTTTGAATTCTATTCTAACTTAGAGATCGAAGAGACACAGAAAGCTTTATCTAAGCTACTTAATCGTAAGATTAAAGTAGAAGATAAAGCCCATTCTGACTTTCAACCTAGTAAAGATGTTTTTAAGATGGAACCAGATATGTCTGGTGGTAAAGGACTAATTGAATTAGTTACTGGACCTATGCCGTATCGAGATGCTAGATTAGTTATTATTAAAATGTTAGGATGGATTAGAGCAAATGGTTATACAACTGATCGTGCTTCTATACACCTTAACATGTCTTTCAATCCTGATTATTTAGAAGATCCTATGATGGTTTCTAAAATGAATATTTTAAAGTTTATTTTAGAATTTGATGAAAAGAGAGTTTACAAGTATTTTCCTAAAAGAGAGAATTCAACTTATGCAAAATCTATTAAATGGGTTATGCCTAAACATGAAGCTTTCTACTACAATGAGAATCTAATCAGTTCAGATAACTTTACATTTGCTAATACTAAATATTATGGTATTAACTTTGAAAAAGCTCAAAGTAACTATTTAGAGTTTAGGTATATTGGTGGTAAAGATTATGAAAAAAGAGCTGATGATGTTTTACATTTAGCGGAAATGTTTATTATGTCTGTATGGAAATCTTGCTTTAATCCTAAGTTTACTGCCGAGAATAAAATAGAGATGAAAAGGATTTTACAGAAGAATGCACCTCTTTCAGAAATGCTAAAAGATTATTCTGCCGTAAATAAATATTGGCCTAAGATACATATACTAGTAGATTTGCAAGATAATCCACAGGTAATTGAAGTTCAATGGAACAGATTTAAGAAAAAAGTTCTAGAGCTTTTATCAAATGGAAGCATGGAAGAAGGTACAGTTAATTATGATTCTGACTATGGGGCAGTCCAAGTTAAGGATGGTAAGTTTAAAACTGCATATTTATTAGACGGCTTTGAATTTGTAAACTGTGAATTATCAGGTAATATTGAAAACAGTGAAATGTACGAATGTAAAATTAAAGGTGCTCAAGTATTAAAATCAAGTTTATACCAAGGCACAGAGGTTTGGGATTCTAAAGTAGAGTCTAGTTTTGTACATGGAAGTTGTACTTTAAATAACTGTTTTGTTTTTGGCAGGGATGGTATTTTTAAAGGTAAAATGAATGCAGGTATTTTTAGAGAAGGTGGGGTTGGACCTCATGCTAGATTCTCTGATGAGACTGAAGTCATTGTAAGTAAAAAAATTAAAGCATAAAAATGAGCGAAATTAGAAGCGGCAATCGCAACGATTTAAGTACACCAAGAGACTTTGGTGCTAACTGCTTAAACGAATTTTTAACAGAACTTGGAGATGATTTAACAGGAGCATGTATGGTGCCGGTTAATCTACCTCAAAGAGAGATTGTTAATATTATTAAAAGAGCTAAGAAGTGGTTCTATAAACAATATGAAGACTCGGTAAAAGAAAACTACTACCATGTTCCTAAGGAAGTATTTGAATCTACTTATTTTAAAAATAATAGATGTTTAAACTTACCTGGAGCAAGTGCTGACGGAGGAGGTAATGTATACTCTGTATTTGGAGTATTTGATTTAGCCTCTGGCTTTAACGGAACTGGTCAAGGTATGGATGTAAGATTCTCAGGTGGCGGAGATTTCGCTTTAGAAAAAATGCTATTTAGAGGAATGTACGACGGTTCAGGTCCTGCGGAAGCAGCAGAAGAATTACAATATTATGTACTAAATGCTTCTATGGCTGATCTGTCTAGGCAGATCTTAGAAAATCCTATATCTTTTAACTATACCAGACTAAATGGTGAGTTAAAGATTCTAGGTGATACTCCAAAGGGAGATATAATACTACATGTTTATGAAACTATATCTGATTGCGCACTTTATAGCGATGAGATTTTCTTTAGATATGTAAGTGCTAAAGTAAAGCAATCATTGGGTGCTAAATTAGGTATCTTTAAATTTGCTTTACCAGGTAATGTAGAATTTGATTACGATGCTATTAAAGACATGGGCGACACCGAAATAGAGTCAATAATAGAGGAAATTAAGGGCGACGAAGGCGTGGACTGGATGTTCCACTCATAATAAGCCGAATACATATATAAATGGAATTTTATATTAAATACATTGGTGACCCAAACTATAACGCGACACAGTTACAGAATAACGGTGAGATTGAGCAATTAATTACTCAAATCGAAACTATTTTGTTTACTAGAAAAACAGAGGTTTTAGGATCTGCTGGATTTGGTTGTAATCTAGAAGATATGGTTTATTCATTGAATCAAAATGAGTATAATATTAAACAAATGATTACAAATCAGATTAATCGATATTGTCCATTAGCTTCTAAATACAATGTAGCTACTGATGTAAAATTCTTTAAAGGTGAAGTAAGAGATATTGCCTATATTGACATTACAATTGATAGTAAATATTTAGTGCAAATAAACCTAAGATAAAAGAGATAAATAATAAATGGCAGAATTAAAATTTTTAGAGACGGTTAGAAATAACGCGGAGCAGATCAAAACTGACACAAGAACCTACATAAGTAGAGTTTACAAAAGAGCCAATACTCTTTTTACTGAGGCATCCCCATTTGCTCAGATTATTTCTGTGTTCTCAGAATTATATGAACTTATTATGTTCTATATTGAGGATGCTATTGTTGAGCAAAACATATATACCGCTCAACAGGCAGAGTCTATATACGGTATGTCAAGATTGACAGGACATGATGCAACAAGAGGTTTTGCTGCAACCGGTGAAATTGAATTTAGATGGAAACCTGGAGCTGATTTAGGTAAGATTGCAGGTACAGGATTAAATATAGATCCTAGATCTGAATTAAAGTGTGAATTAAACGGTATGTTCTATACCGTGTTATCTTCAAAGGATAGATTCAGGTTAGAGAAATCTAATATGTCTAAAATTAAATCAGCTATTATACAAGGTAAATACGAAAGACAAACTTTAACAGGCAGTGGAGAAAAGCTACAGTCTTTTAATATACAGACAAAAAAGCTATCAGACCACTCTAAGGTTAGTGTTTCTATCAATGGCGAGAAGTGGACCAAACATGATTCGCTTTATGATTTATTAAATAATGAAAAAGGTTATCTATTAAAAACCGGGATTTCTGGTGGTATTGATGTTTATTTTGGTAATGGTGCATTTGGTGCGATTCCACCTCTAGGTTCTACTATTGAAGTGGAATATGTAAAACATGATGGTTTTATGGGTAATATAGATGATGGTAGAGATATTACTTTTAAATGGCAAGCAGAAGGAACTGATTCATTAGGAGGAGAACATGACCTAAACGAGTTTTTAGATATTACATGTACTTCATCTCCAAAAATGGGAGCAGATAGAGAGTCAACAGATTTTACGAAAATAATGACTCCTCTTGCTTCAAAATCATTTGTTTTAGCAACCCCAGATAATTATGAGTACTTCTTATCAAGATATGGATTATTCTCGTATGTGGATGCCTACAACACTACTTCGGATGAGTATCTAGATGATGATAATGTTATTTATATTTTCGCTGTTCCGGATGTAAGAAAGAAATTAGCTTCAGGTCAAGATTACTTCTCTATTCCAGAGAATGAAATGTTCTTCGACCAGAATGAATATGATAAAATGTCACAAGTAATTCAGGATAGTGGCCAACAGATGGTTACAACTGAAGTTGTGTTTGTAAAACCCCAAGTAAGAAAATATAGTATGGATATTAATATTAGATATTTTGAGGGCTATGCAAAAGAAGAGATTTTTAATGATGTCAGAACAAAGGTAAGTGATTACATGTTAAATGTAACGAGAAGAGATAAACTGCCTAAGTCTGATATTGTCTATATTCTAGAAGAAATAGAAGGTATTGATGCTGTTAACGTTAGGTTTATTTCAGAGACTGAAGAAACAGCTAGAAGACTTGGTTACTTTGAGTCGGTTACAACAACTGTCCAGCCACAAGAGCCAGTAGTCTTAGAAGATATAGGTAACGGTAAACAAAAATACATCTTTTTCAAAAAAGTAGAGGAAGTTAAAACAGTTGATGTTGACGAATCTACAGTAATACCGTACACTGTTGCTGGCTTAGACCAGTGGGGTGATATAATTATGGAGAAAGAGGAAGTTGCAGTCTTTAGAGGCGGGTGGCAAGATCGTGATGGTGACGAGATTGTTGACAAAGCTCTAATTAATGCAGAAGCAGCACTGTCTGTTAACTTCGACCCAACGCCAGTACCTAGGACGATATACACTAGAGTACAGGCTGGAAACAGAAAAGCCTTGAAATAATGTCATTATATAAAGATCTATTAGCATATAAAAGAAAGAGCCTTTACAAGGTGGCTAAAACTAGAAAAGATTCTAGGTTAAATGTTGGTGCAGATTATCAAGATTTAGGTCTATTACAAAGAATGCTATCAAGACATATTCAAAGAAACAAAACTCTTAGTGAATTTATTTCTTTCCTAAATGATTATCTTTTAAATATTTTAAGAGGTAATAGGTTTTTAAAAGGCTATAAGAATTACACGGTTAAAAAAGATGATAAGTATATTAGATAACTATGTGGAATAATTTAAGATTTTTTAATGGTTTAACAACTGAGTTACCGCTTGAGCGAGTAGATGGCATCTGGGAAGGTTCTATCTATTTACCTGTTGTATCTTCACAGTTATATGAGACTGTTAACCTCTTTATCTTAGAAGAGGGTATAGATGCTAATGGTGATTCTATTATTAATACCCCAGTTTCCCCGGATGGTGTAATAACTACATTTGACTTTAAATGGGAGCCAACTAAAATAGATCAATCTGAAGATATTATTATGTATGGTTATACTCTATCTGGAGGTAAACCTATCATAAAGGAGTTAAAAACTCAAAGTAAAGATTTAGATTTATTCTCTAATATTACAAGCCAAGATTCAAATTATCTTAAAACAGTAAGTGAGAATATTAATGTTGCAGTACAAGTTAATATTGCACTTAACTCTACTATAGAAGGAATTCACAAAAGAGTATTAGAAGTTAAAGCAGGTACTGAGGTAATTGCAAGAATTCAGGTTTACGGTGAAGTTGAAGGAGAAGATGAAAGGTTGAAAGTTCTTTTAGCTAACCTAGGTGCAACTTTAGATTCTTCTGATTTCCTATTGTTTAAATCACATGATATTTCTGAACAAGCTCCAGACCAAGTTTTAATGAATGCTAAAAGAAAAGAGCTTCTTTTAGAATTACATAATATTAAGCCATTTGTTGGTACATATAAAGCTATTCTAAATGCTATAGATTATTTTGGCTATGATAAAATTACACTTAAAGAGTATTGGATTAATGTAGATAAATCAGAAAACAACTTTGGTAAGTTACATGCAATTCCAGTACCTAATTCATCTGTAAGGGGTGAGATGACCAGAAAAAGATTAAAATTTAAAGTACCTTCTACTACACAAAAGAAAACTAGTAGGTTTTCTTTAGTTTACAGATTAAATGAGCCTAATGGAACGTTTGACCAGTGGGATATTCCAAATGTTGATGAGGTATTTGATTATACACCGGATGAGGTTATTATTAAATTATATGGTTTAAAGAATAGATTACAGAGAGACTATCTACCGCTCGAGGCTAAAATTATAGACATTACTGGTGAAGGTGATTTCTTTACTCAAAGAAACTTAAACGTTTGGAAGGTACAAAACCCAATTGGTTTCTTTACTGAAGGGCATAAGATTAAGTATCAAGTATTCCCTAACGATAGAGATCTTTTTATTGAAGATACTTCAAATGTTTTAAAAACAGATTTAGCACAAGATTTTTATCAGACTGCAGCTAATGAGCAGGCAATCTCTCCTACAAATAATTATGAGAATTTTTTAAATCTTGAACCAGGTGGAGAGGGTAGTTTAACAGAGGCGCAAAGAACTGAGATGAAGAATATCTTTAGAAACTTCTATGGAACATACCATGATAGAGATTTATATTCATATAACGAAAATATTCCAATTGGATGTCCGGTTATCTTAGATGGTGTACCTTCTTTTGATGATGTTTGGGATGAAGCTAACTTTGTTTGGGATGATGCTATAGATGCAAATGCAAATTTAAGAGTAACTTGGGATAACTGGTGGAAAAAGTGGGTTTATGAAATTGAATGGTTAATTGATGGGCCAAATGGTTTACACCAAGAATACAGAGGTCCGATTGATGACTATAAACAATTACCTCTTAATTTACCCTATGTAGGTTCATATACTGTAGAAATGAGAACATACGACCTATTCGGCCACATGTCTTTCTATAAAACAAAAGATCTATTTGAAGTTAAACTAAAAGACTTAGAACTATATGGTATTTACAAATGGTTAGATACTGATCAAAACACAGTTCCATTTACTTGGAATTCTAAAACATTGGACTGGAATAAGTCTGGTGGTTACTGGGACTTTGCACAGGACAACGAAACTAAAGTAGAGGATAATATAGCAACTTTATACTTAACGTTAGACAGAGCAAACTATGTACATATTGAGGATGACCAAGGAGTTAGATTCTCTACAGTTAGAAGATACCAAGATGTGTATTCTGAAACAGGATATTCTGAAACTACTGGACCTTATACTTATGATGAATCTACTTTTAGATGGAAAGATACTGAACACCTTTGGTGGGAAGCGATGAGAGTGGGCCCAGATTTAGCGGCTTCATTTAAAATTGATTGGATCGAACAGGGCGATACTTTAAGAATTGTACATAAAAACCCTTCTACAAACCGAGTTTCATTTGGTGAACATACAATTACCACTCCAACTCCAGTTAATGCTGCTGATTTTGTAGGATGGGAATCTGTAATTACAGAGCTAGAATCTAGCACAGACCCAATTATATCTAAATTTAACTATAATGGCGTTTGGCAAGATATGAATTTGGATAACGATGTTGTTGATCCAAATGATAAATTATGGCATATACTATGTGTAGGCCAAGAATATTCTAAAACTTATGACTTTGAAACTGTCGAGATTATTAAAGGTAGTAATGCTTCTAATGCTCAAGTTAGTGGAGAAGTTCATGTAAAACACTACAACCCAACATGGGATGATACTAAAGTGTTTAAACATCATGCGACAGTCGATAGATCGACGCATGTAACTATATCAACTGATATTTCTAAGTTTCCTGGAGCGAAAAATCCAAAATGGACTATTACGAATTTAAGTAACCCAGAAATCAATGATATATACTATAATAATATGTGGCTAACGTACATTTTCAAGGAGCCTGGAGATTACTCTATTCAACTTGAAGCGGAAGATACATATAACAACAAAAACGTCATAAGACGTAATATGATAAAAGTAAAATAAACTAAAATGGCAAACATTACAGAAATTTTAGGTACCGACTCGGTATCGTCTTCAAGACCAACTATTAACAGTAACTTTGAGTTGTTAAACGACGAGTTAGCTTCAGTAATTGCACTTTTAAATCCTACTACTTCGGTATTATCGGGTTTATCTAGCGCAACTACAAGTTCATTAACAGTTAATGATGGTACGAATCTTTTAGTAGCAAACTCATCTGGTTTATCAGTTAGTACGGCAGCAGCGTTTGCTGGTAACGTTTCACTAGGTGGTAGAATAGCTAAGTCTGGTGTTGTTGGAACAGCTTCAACTCCTGCAGCTAACTTACAACCATCTGAGATTACAAAAGGTTCTTACTTTATTAACGCTGGGTTTACAATCCCAACTGCAGTTGATGGAACAGAAGTAACTTTGATTAATGCAGCGACAGGTGCGGTGACCGTACAGAACGGAACAGGTGCTACTATCGCAGCAACATCTATGCAATTAGATGGCGTTAACTCAACTTTAACATTAAGATGTTTTGAAAACAAATGGTATATTATTAGCGCATACGCTTGTACTATATCCTAAATTAATTAAACTGAAACCTAATAGATGGCAACTCCTTTAGTTAGAATACCGCAGCCACAAGGCGGCACGATGTATGCTTTTGCTTCTTCAGCAAGAGATATGACTAGGGCGTTTAACAGTTCTGATCTGAACTTTGAGTTTAGTAAATTCGCTTTACTAGACTTACCAGATTTTACAGACTCTGTGAACGGCTCTAATACTATTGACTTTGAATTAAATTTAAAGCAAGCATCAGGACAGGCTTATGTAGCTGGGCAACCTAATGTAGATTGGGCACAAACTTTCCAGAACTATGCTTTAAATATGGAAGAGATTCTTTTAAAGGATGATGACTATGATCCAATTATTTTAGCATCTGACTCTGAAAAGATTTTCTTTAAGTGGTTATCTTCATTGGGAGCAATTGGCTTTAGACCTACAGATTCTAATGAATCTAGTACAGGTGCTTATGCGGAAAATGATAATGCAATTCTAGGAGGTTCTAACTACGATAGAGTAGTAAAATATTTAGGTACTATTGACGCAGAGAATGATGTGGCTTACCAAGGTAATACATATCACGAAGTCTATATTAACGTACCAACGTCTGTTGGAAATACTCCGTTGGTTTTATTTAAGCCAACCGACTATAATACATCAGCTACTAAATTATTCCCAACAGATAGTGAAGCTGCTAATGTTGAGGGAAGAGAGGGTCAAACACACCCAGATCCAAATTTGAATATGTCTCCGGTTGTAGATAACTGGACTCAAAGCCAAGGAGCATACTATGATATTGCAACAAATGCTACGGATTCTGTGGGTATTGACTTTGATACAGCTTCTTATGCTGGGATTCAAAATAATCCTGATGTAAAGTCTCTATTAGACTTTGCTAAGACTGGGCAACAATTTAGATTTAATGCCGTTTTAGTTTACTATGATTTATATAGCCAGTCAGTTCCAGCAAATAGATCTACCAACCTATATGGTATCTTAATCTTAGATGATATTTTAGATGCTTACGGACCTGGTACAAAAATACATGAACAAATTAAGTTTAAGCCTAACGAAGTTACCGGTCTTAATGGTAATGCTTATTCATTAAAATTAAATCTTAAATTTAATTCATCTCTAGATAATGTAGGAGTTGAGACAAGTGTAAATGACTTTACTACTTTCTCAATGGATCTTTTCATGGATACGACTACAGCTTTAGAAAATGCGACCGATTTATTATTACAAACTAATAATAGGTATTCTAAAGTTACAGATAGATTAGATAGTCTAGAGAATATAATTCTAGGTACTGCAAAAGCAGCAGCACTAGAGGCTAGAATACAAGAATTAGAAGATGACTTTACAGCATCTTCATTACAGTTACAAGATTCAACAGCGTTATTAGATCTTGTAAATAATGCACATGCTAAAATTAATCAATTAATAGATGGCACGATTCCAGTAGAATTACAATATAATACAGATGTAATTTTTGCAGGAAAGGGAACTACAGTTGATAAATCAGTAGCTGGTAAGATTAAAGTAAACAATAACGTTGATGGTTATGTTGTTGCTGATGTATTTACATGGGATATTGCATCTAAGACGGTCGTTAGCCAATTATCTACAAGTAACATATTCGATCCTACCACGGCTAATCAATATGGGGTATGGTCTAAATTAGTTCCTTTCTCTAATAGATTAAGCTTAAAGAACATTACAAGTTCTGGGGTATTCAATGGAGACTTGAATATATACATTGATGATTCTACTAATGGTTGGTCAAAAGGCCAAATCCTTAGAGTTGCATTAGATAACATTGACATTAACGGAAACAATATAAAAATTTGGACGGGTGCTTCAACAAGTTTCAATCAAGCAGTTGCAAACATTGACCCTTCGCAGTTGATTACAACAACTCCGTATATTGAAGTAGTATGTATGGACCCATCCAATTACGTATTTGAAGCAGATATTTTAAGATAATATGAACACAAACAACTCTATTTCCAACTCATTAAAAAGGCTCCTAGAGCTTAATACTAATTCATTAAAGACTTTTGAAAGAATTAATGAAGCAGTTACAACCGAGCAAAAAAGTATTCCATTAGAAATACTTACTGACGAGGGCACTAAAATAGTGTCTATTCCTGGGTTTGGATATATGCAAAAGGAGTTACAGAGATTAGATACTAATCTTAAAGCCCTAACTGGATTAGGTAAAGGCTCAACTAAGATTAAGTTACCTGATGGGACTTTTCAAAATATTATTACATCTGCATTAAAAACTCCTGCAAGTGATTTTACTACAGTAGACAGACCTATTAACTTTTTTACTGCTCCTAATTATTTTGCAGAGGATTTCTTAAATCCAATGTTAAAGACCTCTTTTGATGTTAGCGGTCAAATTCCAAATGACACAGAAAGAGTTTTAGTAAAAAGAATTATTTTTGATTCTTCAAATCAAACAGCGGTAGAGTGGTTTAATGATAATTATAGAAACCAAGAGAGTGTCGATTATTTAACTGCAATTAGAGATGTAGTAAATAATAACATTGCATATATCGTTGATGAAGAATTAAGAGATATGCCATATAGAACTGGACAATATACTGGAAAGTTTGATGTCTTATCAATTTCTAATTCTCAAAGAGAAGTTCTTGAAAACGGTGTTACTATAAAACAAGCTATTAAATTATATACTTTAGATAAATTAACATATTCAGATAAAACTAAAGATCTAGATGAGACTGAGTTACTCCGCGTTGGAGATGAACTAATGGTCGCTGGTGGTTCTAAAAACACAAGGTATAGAATTGACAAGCTGGATTCTTCAACAAGACAGGTTGAGCTTAGATTAATTGAAGGATATGAGGCTATTAAGATCGGAGCTAATGTGCTCGGTATCTATAAAAATGAAGATAATAATTTACAAGTTGAAATTCCATGTGGATTTAACGAGAGAGTTTTAATGTTTATGAAAGCAATTGATGCTGATTCTAAACTATTAGCAGAGAACTGGTCTCCAGGTGTTGGTTATTATACAAATGAATTAACACTTACACAAGAAGATGGTGTGCAGATTACTTTAGCTGAATACTATAAAGAGAATGTAGCTGACTTTAGTAGAATGATTGACGCTTTAAAAGTAGATTCAATTCCACCTGCTGCAGTTGGTGTAACTCCAGATGCTCCTACTTTGGATGGTGCTAACTTTAAAGTAGTTCAGATTAATACACATCTTGGTGCAAATGATGCTAAAGGCAAAATCACTAAGCTATCTGCTGATAAAATTACAGTGGATGAAGGTGTTAAAAAATTAGATACTACAATTGCTAAAAAGCGTGAAGAGATTGCTACTAAAAAATATGAATCTGAAGTACAAAAAGATAAAGATAAATCAGAATTAAATTCTTTAATTGAAGAGAGAACATCAGAGGCTAAATTATTTAACTCTATTGTAAATCAAATACAAAGTGTTTCTGCAGATACTAATGTTAAAAAGGCTAGTCCTAAATATAGAATTAGAGGTTTCTGGGCTATTCCAGGGGCTAAGAAGGTTGCAGATACTGCAAACCAAGAAGTTGTACAATTTATTGTCGCATATAGATACTTATCTACTTCTGGTAAATCTGGAGAAGCTGCTCAACTTAAATTCGCAGAGAATGGTAGAGAAAAAACAGCAGTGTTCTCAAACTGGAACGAAAAGAAAACTAAAGTAAGACCTAGAGCTAAGTCCGTTAATCCAGATGGAACTGTTGCTACTAAGTTTACATGGCAAGAATCTAAGATTGAAGATGGTCAAGAGATTAACTTTAATCAATTAGATATTCCTATTAGCCAGGGTGAAACTGTAGAAATTAAAGTTAAATCTATTTCAGAGGCAGGTTACCCACAGAATCCAATTATTTCTGATTGGTCAGAATCAATGACAGTTGCTTTCCCGGAAGCAGAAATTGATACCACAGATATTGCTGCAACAGTTGAGGCTAATTTAGCTGAATTAGCTAGAGTAAGAATGAACGAAGAGCTAACTGCTCAAGGAGTTTATACTCACGTTGGAGATTCATTTACTGCTAACGAAAGTTATTACGCTCACGTTGCTACAAATATTGCATCTGGATTTTTATCTCCGGAACAAAAACCAATCTCAGTTTATGATAAGATTGCAGAGTTAGAAGCTCAGATTGCTGGACTTAAAGGTACGGTTGAGGCTGAAGTTGGTGAACTTGTTGTTAAAATCGTTGCTGAAGATGGTACTGTAACTAACGTTGCTAAAGATACTACGATTCAGTTATTTGCTGGTTACTATGTCGACGAGGTTGCAGACTTAACAATTAGAAAGGGACATATTGTAAATAAAACATTTAAACTACAATTAGAAAATAGTAAAGCTACAAAACTAGAATTAGTTTCTAGACTAGTGGGTGATAGAAATAAAGCTGCTTATAGATCTTCATCAGGAAACTCAACAGAGAGTAGTAACAAGTTTGGTTTAGCGTTAAATGATAATAACGCAGATAACTTTGATACTAAAGTTGAAAATGATACTTATTATCTAACTGAAGGTAAATATGATTTAGCTCCTATTCAATTCCAAAACGTAGATACAAATACAGTTGATGAGTCGGGTACTGCGCCTTATCAATCTGCACAAAGAAGAGGCCAATTCGTTTATAGTAGGTTTATGGATATTGCAAATCAAAACCCTCATTATATAGTTGAACCTCTTGAAACTGTAACTCAACCTTTTGATATTACTGACTATGAACATGGTTTAAGTTATGACGCAACTTCTCCTTTAGCTTCTACTAATGGAGTTAATGATTTTATATGGTCAGGTGAATTTGGCCAAGGAGCTGGAAGTGCACCTTATGGTACTGCTGAAATGTGGGATAATACTAAAGTTAATACAACTTCTATTAGTAATGTTACTCTTTACGGGTATAATAGAGGTTTATATTTACATAAAGACCACCCTCTTTTAGAAAACGTATGGGAGGATGCTAATGCTGCCGAGGCTATTGATATAAATACTGTTAGAGATAGTATGATTTTCTCAATGCCTAAAACTGCAACACAGGCGACAGGAGCTACACTATTTAGTTTCTTTGGATATAATTCTAATTTGAATAGTGTTGGTATTGGAAATAAACAACAGACTGCTTATCATAATGGTAGAGGCTTAAGTGCACAGACAGTAGATGCAGACCTGGGAAGACCGATTAAGATGTCTTTTGAAGAAAACGATCAGTATTTGTTAGGTGGTAGATCTTGTGGCTCATTCTTATACATGTCTCCGATCAACATAGAAACACTAAAGGTTGGTGGTGACACTAGAAGAAGTAAAAAAGAAATAAACCCTAAAAAAGATAATGAATCTAACGCGGTTTCTGTAGATATTGTATTTCAGTATAGAATGACTGATTACTTTGGTAATAACGAATCTTTAGATACTGGTAGAATTGGAGGATTTGCTAGATTAGCTTACAACAACTTGACATATACTAAAAAAGTTGGCTTTGATATTTTCGATAAGTATGGTGAACAATTCTCATTTGATTTCGAGGTGTTTGCTAAATATAGTCCAAAAGGTAAAAACTTAAACTCAATTAAGGCTGCTAGATTGACTAGAAACGTATCGACTACTCCAATCCAAACATGGTATACTCAGGATAATCGAGGTAGGAATATAATCCAGGAATAATCTTTCATTTGGTTAGATAATAATCTTGATATATAATAGAGACGGAAGTATCTCTAAAATAAAGATTTAAAACTGAATGGCAAATATAAGTTTTCAACTTAATACTACAGCAGGCTTTACAACTGCAGCAGGAGCAATAACAAACTGGGGAACCGGTACTGTTATTACGGCTTGGGCTGATATGGCAGGGCAAGATCTTGCCAACGGAGAAACTGTTTACGAGAACAATGATGAAAATCCTGATGCAGCTTCAGGTACTTTAAGTAGTGCGTTTACAGGGAATGCAACTGACTTTTTTGCATTTGAAAAATCAGATGGTACTATTGCTGCAGTTCAAATAGATGCAGCAGGTCTAGTTAGTACACTTACGACAACAACTACTACAGCCGCACCTCAATATACTATAACAGTTACTCCAGGTTTAACAGTTAACGAGGGTGATACATTTAATGTTGTCTTTCAATACGCCGGAGGAGGAACGACAGGCCTTACGGTAACTGGTTCTGCAACAGAGGCAGATTTTTCAACATGGCCAACTGGGATTGGAACGGGAAATACTACAGGAACTTTAGATTTTACAGGTGGAAATACAGTAGATTTAGAGTTTACGGTAGACCAAGATGCTTCTTTTAATGAGGGAAGTGAAAATATTATATTTACTTTAACGGATGGTACCACTGAAACTGTAAATATTACAGATTCAAGTACAAACCAGCCGCCAGTTGCTGGCGCTGGGAACTTTACAGTTCAACAAACCGGTACAGGAAATGACGAGGTTACAATAGACCTTTCTGGAACAGGAGTCTCAGATCCTGAAAATGACGCTTTAACTTGGATAATAACAAGTCTGCCTGGTAATGGAGATTTGTATGACAACGCTTTACAAAACACGGTTTTATCAACAGTACCATATACAATAACACAAGATCCGAACGGAGATGCATATAAGGTTGTTTACAAACCAGGTAATACTTTTATAGGTAATACTTCTTTTCAATATAAAGTACAGGATTCAAACGGACAAGATTCCGGAGTTGCTACAATTTCTATTTCAGTAACTCAGCCTCAAAATCAACCTCCAGTTGCTACCAATGTTTCTGATACGTTTCAAGCGGGTAGTTCTGTAAATAAATTCTTTTCTAGAGAAGCAACGGATGACGACTCCGGGGTTACTTTTGAATGGTGTTTAAATGACGGACCGCCTGCAACAATACAGACGCTTGCACAAATCAATAGCGCATTAAGCCATGGTACAGTGGCTCCAACGTCTGGGGAAGGTTTTGTTTATACAACGACTACTATATTAAATCCTAATGATACTACGGTTAGTGATATATTTTATTTTAAAGCAATAGATGCTGAGGGTGAAGAAGATATAGGCCAGGTGCAGTTTCAACTTCAACCTCCGGGTAATAACCCACCCCAGTTTAATGCTAATCCTCCTAGTAATGCAATCGAGATCGAACAAGGAAGTGCTTGGACTAACTCGACTCCAATAACAGCAACTGATCCAAATGGAGATGTTGTAACTATTACTATCGTTTCTATTGGAGGTACAGATACTGGAGCTATTGCTAATTTTAGTAATGGTGTATTATCAGTTACGGGAACTCAGGCTAATGCTACAATTACCGTTACATTAAGAGCAACTGATGAATTTGGTGAATCTGGAACAGATATAACTTATAGCTTTACTGTTCAAGGTGTTCCATATAGAGCTCTTAAAAAATCTACATTTACAAACTCAGATTCGTCTGCATGTTCACAAGAAAGAACATCATCTCCTGCATATTATTATGATACTGGTAATGGCGGCGCTACATTCCTAGGTGATTTAACGACCGGTGGTTTTTTATATACAACTTCTGCTTTAACTAGTAAGGTAATTCCTACATCTAATTCAAATACTTGGGTTTCTGTAGAGGAGAATATAGGGCAAAATGTTACTATAAGAGCTATTAAACTTAATGGTGCTGACGGAGCTATTGAAGAAATTTTAAGCTGTACAGTTACTGGTGGGGCGGCATGGCCTATTTTAATTAGATATGCTGCTAACGATAACCTTTATTGTGATGGTGTTTATGAAGAGGGAGAGGCTTGGCAAAATATTGCAGATGGTGCAACACTAACAGATGTTGTTTCTGTAGGTGGTCAGCTATTTACGTCAGAGTATTATGCTAACCAATATGCTGGTTCTATAGCTCCTGCAGAATTCTTATTAGAAAATGGTATTTACAATCAAGCGGATGATGTTGAGATTCCAAGTAGAGGATATTACTTTTACAATAGTGGTTGGCAAACAAATCCAAATCCAGAGGCCAACGATCCAACTAACGATCCAAATTCAATAGTAACAGTAGATAGACTATATGTGTGCCAGCCGGATATTGTGTATCAAAATAAATCTATTGACGTATATTGGTATACTGCAGATCCTGCGAATATAGGGTCAGTATGTAGTGCTAAAAATGGCCTAACATGGAACGAGTCCAAAGATAATTTTGATCCAATCACCATTTATTACAGACAAGATGTTGAAGATACAGATACTTGGACTTTATTAGATATTGCTAAAAATCAAACACTAGTCTTTATTTCTGCTTTGGCAGCAGAAAATAAAAACTATCCTTTATTACAGCCCAGTTCAGTCTTATTAGACTCTACATCTGGAGAATTTGTATTATGGGATAATGAAAATTATACTGGTTATGACGGCTCTTATAGATGGTACGCCTTTTCACCAGATGATGGTAATTCATTAACACAAGATAACTTATTAGAAGTAGCCACAGATACTTCAGTTTTAGGTACATGTACAGACGGTATTATGGGTCCTGATGCTGATTATTCTAGACCAGCACTTTGGACTATTAGCAGCGGTCAACCATTTTTAATCGGTGCTCCATCTGGATCTAGAAATTCTATGTACTATGCGTTTTACGGTTGTGAAACTGAATTAAATCCAGGAATACCGGGCGGCACGCCGTACTATCCTGTTTATATTGTGGATGGTATGTCAGATTATTTAGAGTTTGGTTTATCTGGAGTTTCATATATTAATGATTTTGTTAATACTATAACAAACAGTTCCCTAAGTAGAGCTCAGATTAAAACAGAGAGTGGTAAATGTTTTACATATACTAATGCAATTATTGCAACAAATATTGAGGAAGCTGTAAGCTTTATGAATGCTGAGATTGATGGTATTACTGGAGATGTTCCTGCTATAGCAGTTTCTATAAATGCAATTGATTTAGGTTTTGGAAGCCAGGCTAACGTAAGCTGGAAAGAGGTTAATCAATCGGATTCCACAGCGTGTTATGAATGTTCAATACAAACAGGTGGAGGATGGAGTACGTATACGTTCCCGTCGATTAATAATGCTGATATTTTAAATAGAACAATACCTAATTTTGACCTAGAAGAAAACTATACGTTGGATAATGTATCTAGGCCTTTATTAAGAACTAATCCTAAGTTATCAACAAACGCTAAATTAGTAGCAAATAGCACAGATCAAATATTTATAGAGTCTATTGATGCAACTAAAGAGTTAGCATCTGTTGAATATAAAAAGTGGGAGTTAAACCCAGGTGGAGCGTGGTCTTATGACTTGTATAAATTCTTTAAGAATAATGCTACTCCATCCGATATGATTTATTCAACTAGAGTTGACTATTCAAACTTCGCGGTACAGGATAGTTTTGATAAACAAATAGAAGAGGTTTATCACTATGGAACTACATATAACTATTCTAAGCTTCACGATGAAGATTTAAGGATGTTAGCACCTATTTGGCTAGATAAAGATATTCCAAAAAGGTTTGTTATTTTTAGAGTTAACGACCCTGTTGGAGAAATGGATTTTGATACTAGAAGTAATTTTAATAATATACAAGATATTCTTAAAAACTCTGAAATAGTTAAAACTTTTGATTTAACTTCAGAATCATCTTTAGGTAAATATATTAGAAACCATGTAAACTCTGAGTCTTTTCCTAAGGCTCCAGTACAGTTTAATTTTGCTAGAGAAGAAAAGAGTAGCTTTAAAGGTATTGATTTAGGTAAAGGTGGTTTTACGTCAAAGGGTGAATATTTATATAAAGACTTTGTAAGATCTGATAATCCTTTAATTTCTAGCAACGCTTTAATTACTGATGGGTTTGAAAGAAATAACCTTGCATGTGCAAACTTAATAAATTTAGAGTTTTTATTTGATGACAATAATGCACCGGATTATTCTATTAATAGATATTTTGGTTTATATGTAAATGATATTGATTCGGGATATGGTAGCCTGTTAAGCTCTAATAATGGTAGTGCTATATTTAAAAGTTTAAATTCTTATATTAATGAATCTCCTGATTCTGCGATTCCTAGTTTTAAACAAATATCTTCAACCCCTACTTTAGGCTATCTTTCGGTTAGTGATAAATTCTATAAAATATCACCTAAATCATCTTATGATAGTAAAAGTTTAAATGTGATTGTAGAAGATAGTGCTAATGAAATTCCAAACGAAATTAAAATAGATACGAACGGTAATTCAATTGATATAGTAAAAGAAGATTCCGCAGGGTTTGACTTTGTTAAATTTTCAGTAACGGGTACTCCAGCTATAAATGATAGGTTTGTGGTATTTGAATCTAGAGAGTCTTCATATTCTATTAAGTTCTTAAGACATATTCCAAACGAGGCTTGGACGCTTGTTATTAATAACGCCGGCACTGTCATAACATCTCAGATTATACTACAGTCTAGTTTGTATGCATCTTTTTTATCTATTAAAAACTTGTTTGCAAATGAGGCAAATATAGATGTAACCTGGGATTTAGATAATAAAGAACTTTTTATTACAGAGAAGATTGCTACATTAGGAGATTTAGAAGTGTCCTTTACACCAGTCGATGCTCTTACTTCTAGTTCTATTGCTAAAGTTACTCAAATTCAAACTTCTGTTAATTTAGATAACTCAACGTTTTTTGCAACACATGGATTAGAGAGTGGAACTTTTGATAGTACATCATTTTCTTTACAAGGTAGTAATATCGATATAGCTAGAGCTATGGTAGGGTGTATTAATAATAGCCCTATTAATTTTGAAGCTGTTAGAGAAGATGGTTCATCGGAGTTTTATGTTAAAAGTAAAGTTAAGGGTTATAGGCTCTTACAGTCTGGAGTTTTAATACCTAATGCCAACGCAAATGATTTTATTACTCTAGAAAATAGAGATACACAGACTGTATTAAGCCCTAACGGTTTACTTAAATTAAGTACTTCAATACTAAATGATAATGAAGTTTACTATATGTCCGGTGGTAATTCTGCTGGAAAGTCTGTTTTAGTTACTAAAGATTCAGTTTCCGATATTGTAATTGGTGATATGCTACCAACTGTTTCTACAGGTCTTTACAATAAGGTAATAGATATTGTAGATGATATTGAAAGATCTAATTCTATTTACAAAAAGCTAATACTTGAAAAAGTAAACACATTGGAAAGTGGTGAAGAAAACATCTATGCTGATAATATTGTTAAGTTAGGTTTATTTTCTGCTTATGATATTCATGATATGAATTTTGATTTTTATGATCGATCAAATTCAGACTTAAAAGAATTAGAATATGAGACTAGTGCAACTATTAATTATGAGCCTGAAAGAAGCCCTTCTAATACACTTACTGTTTTTGGTAACGATTATGATTTAACCCCGGATAATTACTTTAGCGGTATTAGCGATATTTTACCTGAAGAAACTTTAGATGAATATAATGAGATAAAGTTATGGAGTGAATATGATAGGTTAGAAGAAAACAACCTTAAGGAGTTTGTTGTAAGATCTAGAGTAGTTCCTAATATAAACAAATGGGCACTAAAAGATAGTTTAACCGTAAGAGAACAGCCGTATTATTTAAACGCAAATGAGGCTTTTGGTAGAACTAACTTTTCTCCAGACTTCGGAGCTGTAGGTAGAGATAGATTATCAATGACACATGAATGGTTTTATATGGATAGTATGCCTAAGTACTTACAATATAATCAACTTAATGACACATTTAGTTATGTAAACTTTTTAGAAGGTTTTCAATTAACACCGGCACACTTTAAGAGTACTTCGTATAATTACTTTGATAAGTTTATGATTTCTGATGGTTTTGAAGTAAAAGACCAGTATGGTATAAAATCGTTTATTAAGACAAATTTAAAAAAGAAATATACTTTAATTTCTGGTGGTAATGACGTTTCTTTTGCTAACACAGTGTTTAAAGGAATACAAGTAGGTTTTAAAAATAGAAAAGAGTTTATTAATGATAAGGCTACTGAATTTGTTAAGTCTTCTGAGTTTAACGGATATAAGTTTAGCACATTAGTAGTTGTTAATGGTGGTAATAATTCAAATGGTATATCTTATGAGGTAATTCAAAATAAAGCATTTAAGTTTGTTGTATTTTTAATTACAGTTTCTTTAGATGATTTATGGATAGACGGTGCTTTAAATAGAAAGTTATTATATGAAATGAACCATAGTTTTGTATGGGACCATGAAGATAAAAACTTTGCATATTCAGATGTTAATCTAACAGGAGCTTTAAACTTAAACGATATTAATTTTTCAAATCCGGCTGGAGATGATTATTTAATTGCTAAAGGTATTGCACACTCAAACGGTACACTACCTCAATTTTTAGATCAAATTAGCCCTGATGAAGATAATATATTTGGATTACTTCAAGTTAAGGTTAGTGATTCTAGTGGAGATGTTGTTTTTAATATGAAAATAGAGTCAATAGATGACCAAGATCAAATAACATTAGCAGGTGGTCCAGTTGATGTAAATGGCGGTGCTGTTAATGTTTCTAATATTGCTGGCTACATTCAAACGGGTGCAGAGTATGTATATAAACAAGGTGGTAAGAATGCCTTTACGTCAATCTTAGATCAATTATCAGTATCTAGTGTTTCTGATCTATTAAAGTTAAATTCTGGTGAAATTACATATACTACTGTAGAAGAAAATGGGGAGATATTAAATAATAGGTTTGAAATCGATTTTGAAAATGGAGTTGAAATTATTAAAGAGTCTAAACTAGTTACAGTATCTGATGAAGATAAACCAAAGACCTTTAAATTAAAACAAGGTACAATTGGCTATAACTTAACAGCTGGAGACACTTATTATCCATTCTTAGTTAGACATAATGGTAATTATACTGTAGATACAATTCCGGTTGTAACGTTTACAGATACTTATACACACTTTAAAACAAATACTCTTCAAACTACATTAAATAGAGTAGAGTTAGATTTTGAAGAGCCAATGTATAAACATTCTTTAACAAGTGCCGAAGAAATTAAACTAGCTAGAGATTATTACAAAAGATATAATAGGTGTAAAACTGCATTTAACTTAGGCTTTATACAAGATGATGGTACTCATGATTCAAACTGGGGTATCGTTAAAAACCATTTCTATAGAAAGGTAAATGAGTCTAACGCTTCTGGTGTAACTAAATTATCCTCATCTACGGATAAACTACCACTTTACCCATTAATCGGTGAAGTTGCAATAGACAAGAAGGATGTAAATGTGTTTAGATCCTCTTGGGATAAAAACTATTATACAAGAGCTTTATCGGGTGGTTTAACAGAGGATGTTCCAGGAACATTTGAAACTAAAGAAGAAAGATCTTATTTAGGTTCTACTATTATGAAGGTAAAAGATTCATATAATATGATTTCATTTACTACACAAACTGTAAAAACACAAGAGGAACAAGATTTAATTTTAGCTAACGATAATAATACAACAGATGTAGTTGTTTTTGAAGATAAAAAATATGTATATTTAGATTTCTACATTACTACAACAGTTAAGAAATTATTAAGCCAAGATGGTGTTTTAGATTCGATAAATAGATTTGTAGCTGCTGCTGATTCTGCAGGTGATAAAACTACAACTAAAGATGACGCTTTACTTTACGTTGAGAATAACTTATTAAATACGTTTAATTTAGACATAATTAAAATCTACACGAGTAGAATTAAAGGCTCAGCTTCAGAAGTTTTATCTTCTGCTAGCATAGCAAATCTAGATGACGGAGGATATAGCAATGATACAAACTTTACTTTTAAGTCTCATGAGCAAAAGCCCCTTAATTTTAGATTGATATATAATAAAAGATTAGGTTATTCTTATAGAATTAAACCTATGATAAAAATACAGTCATAAGAAATGGCCATTAACATTCAAGAAATACTACACCCTAGTGACTCCGATAGTATCAAGTTCGCGAAGATTAACTATAACTTCGACCAGATACTAGCAAATGGCGGTGGACCTGTTGGACCTAAAGGTCAAAAGGGAAACCAAGGTGTCGTTGGTCAAACAGGCGAGCAGGGTATACAAGGTGAAAAAGGTACTAAAGGGGATTCAGGTGAGACTACTAGCCCATGGAAATCTATTGCGATAGATTTAAACACACAAGATGGTGTAGATAACCTTACAATTTTAAAACCTAAACCAGATACTGATCTAGAAACTCCTGTTATTTGGCTAGGAGATTCTTCTTTTGTTAATTCAGGTCAGACTTTAAACGATGGAGATACTACATTAAGATCTACTTTGAATGTTAGTAGACATTATGATATTAATAACTCTGCAGTCAATGCTGAATATATGACTTTTTGGCATGATGCTAATAATAAAATAAAATTAGATTCTGAAGATCAGTCTGGATATGTTAGATTTAATCTATCTCCTGTAACTCCACTTGTTGGAAGTGCACCGGATATTAGATTTCAGATTAATATTCCTACAATACATACTGAGACTTTTAGATTAGATAATATGGCTGCCACTGGTGTATTAGCATCTGGTATGGTTAGATATAATTCAGGTGGTCAAAAGTTTGAAGGTTATATTGATGGTGCATGGGTTGAATTTTGTACAGCGCCATGTGGAAGCGGAGGCACTGATGCTATTTCATTCTCTCCTGCAGATGATTTAACACTTAACGCTGATGGAACTCCGTTTGGAGATTCTATTTCATTTGCTCCGGTAGGTGATTTAACACTTAATAACGATGGTACGGTAGCTTCTTCTACACCTACACTTCCTGTTATTACTAACTTTGATGCTTACGCGGTGACTGGTTCTTCAACTGAGATAGAATGTTATTGGGACAGTATCTCAGACTCTACTGACGTTACTATTACTTGGGGTACGGGCGGTAGCTTCACAAACGTAGGAAGTTATACGGTAACTAATTACGGTTCCGATACTTATACTATAACAGGGTTGACTGCAAGCACTGCTTATTCTATTAGAATGACTGCTACAAATGCAAATGGCAATGATGTAGAAGAAAAAACTGCGACAACAGAAGCGGCTGCGACAACTCAAGCGCCAACAGGAGTAACTGGAAGTTTTGATATACAATATGCTGATAACGAATATGATGCATGTAATGGTGGTGGAAACGCTACACTTCTTCAAAATCAAGCATTGACAATATCTAATAATACAAATCCAAGTGTTTCAGATTGGAATAACGCAGCGGTAGCTGAGGGTGTAAGTTTAATGAGTTCTGGAGGGTATTTTACAATACAAGATATAACGGATCATGAGGGAAACACACTCGTCATGGTAGACAATGTTTATGAAGTAGACCAGAATGGTACTCTTGGATCGCAGGTCCAATGTTCTACTGTAACTACTCAAGCGCCTGCGACAACTCAAGCGCCTAACGACTTTGATTTTACTAATGGACAAATGACTAACCCATCCGGAAGCTTAATAACCTTTAGTAATGGAGGATTAAATACTCTTGGAATAATTACAGGTGGTGGAAGTATAGCGATTAATTTTGATTCAAGCACTAGCGTATCACAGAGTGATTTTTCTCTTCCTAATTTTGTTAATTGGGCTAATAGTAACCCACTAACTTACAATGGTTCGAGTGACGATGGTACCTTGAATTTAACGGTTAATCCAAATACCGGAAGTAATGCTAATGCCAGAACTGGTAATGTAACTTACCAAGGCACAGCGCCGATGAATAATGTGAGCGCAGTAACAATACAACAAGACGGTACTGTAATATCAGGTCCATCAGGTCCTCAATCGAATTATTAAAATAATGGATAGCATATAATATAAGATATATGAAAGACAAAATAAAAAATATATTAGCAAATAGAACTCTGGTAACTTT
>Ga0181417_1000037_pt1 | contig 40111 bp, 48 predicted proteins | sample 40SPOviralmetaG_FD_130142 | JGI IMG/M metagenome (GOLD analysis project Ga0181417, IMG submission 130142) | Marine viral communities from the oligotrophic San Pedro Time Series (SPOT) site, San Pedro Channel, CA, USA - 40 SPOT_SRF_2013-02-13 | ecosystem: Environmental > Aquatic > Marine > Strait...
AAGTTTGGAAAACACGTGCAAGGTAAAGCCGTTGATATTTCGCCATATCCGATAGATTGGGATGCAAGAGATGACTTCCATTACCTTGGTGGTTTTGTCCTTGGTACGGCAGCAAAAATGGGCGTTAAGATACGCTGGGGTGGAGATTGGAATGCTAGTTCATTGTTTAAAGGTCAACGCACTACAAAAGATAACAAGTTTGATGATTTGGTTCACTTTGAGATACTTGATTAAATGAAAAGAGCTATAGTCATACCCGATCAGCATTTTCCTATACATGACGAAAGAGCTGTTGATGTAACTCTACAAGCCATAGAACATGTAAAGCCTGAAATATTTATCAATCTTGGCGACGTAGGAGAATGGGATTCTGTTTCTGCTTGGAGATTCAAAGGCAAACGATTGCCAAATCTTGAACATCAATTATTAGATGTTGATAAAGAAATTGAACAAGTCAATGCAGGAATTGATATGTTTGATAAAGTACTGGATAAAGTAAACTGCAAGGAACGTTATATTCTTGCAGGAAATCATGATGAGTGGTTAGATCACTTCGTAGGCAAACATCCGTACTTGAAAGGATATAAGTTTAAAGATGCATGTAGATGGATAGAAAGAGGTTATAAATACTACCCTTATAATAAACCATTAAAGCTTGGTAAGGTAAATTTTATTCACGGTGCTTACGCTACAACGTATCATGCTAAAAAACACTTAGAGGCTTATGGTTCCAACATAGTCTATGGACACACTCATGATATTCAAAGACATAGTCTTACTAAACTGGATTCAGGTACTATAGCAGCTTGGTCTATGGGATGTTTAAAAGACATGACACCAAAAAAGAATAAATGGCTAAAAGGACGACTGCATAATTGGAATCATTGTTTTGGAGTTATCAGTTTTTTTGATAAGCCAAAAGGAAACTTTCAAATAGAACAAATTGAAATACTGAATGGACAATGTTCATTCTGGGGTAAGCAATTCAATGCCTAAGAAGCTATATCAAATAAATGATTTTAGTGGTGGTTTAAATACATTAAAAGATCCTGCAGATATAAGTGATAACGAATGTAGCACTGTTCAGAATATGATGTTCAATATTCAAGGATCTTTACAACCTGCATATAGCATGACAAATTCATCTACTAATAAGGTAGCTGATTATAACAATGCTACAATTACGACTGTTCAACCGGGATATGGTCTTGGCTATTTTGAGACCGATCATAATCGTGATCCTGTTGTTGTGACAAAAACTACTAGTATAGCAGGTACTTACACCATAGCTGATGGAAATATTAGTGGTGGTACTGCTAGAACTGGATTTGCTGTATACCAACACAATACAAATAATAAATACAGAGAAATTGAATATTTGGTAAGTAATAGCTCACAAGACTTAGCAACTTCATTTCCAGTTGGAACATTATTGAAGATCGAAGGGGATAATATTGCTGGCAATGGAATTTCTGTAGACGGATTAGGTTTTTACTATGTTGTTCAACATAATGGAAACAATATCGTTGTCGATAGAGATATAAAAATGACCCTCGATTCCACTACTGCAAATTTTTGGGGTGGAACGTTAACAGGTACTACAGTAGGTGATAAATTGTTGTTACTTGCAAATCCTGCAGATCACAAAATAGACGTGTACTCTACAAATTCAGCAGGTACCAAATGGACTAACGATGCAATAACTCTTAGTTCTTCAGCTAGTAGCATAGCTTCCAAGGTAAAGTATTATAAAGTAGAAGACGAAATAAGATGTTGTGACACATCGGAAAACAATGATTGCAAGATACAATGGTATGGCTGGGTGCAAAGAAGACATTTTCAAGGATGCAATAGAACAACAGATTCTAATTCATATACATCTTTCTATGCTAGGGATAATGACTTGGCAAAACCTACAGTAGGTCATGTTTCTTCAAGTACTGGTACTGCAGGAACCTTAGCTAAGTATACTTTACAGTCTTCTGATACGTATCAGGCTTTAACTGCTGGGCAAGGGTTCAATGTAAACATTGCAACAGAAACTGACCAAGAGGGAGTTATATCAAAAGGTATTTATGAGTTAGCACAGACCTTTATCTATGATAATAATCAAGAATCATTACCAAAATTATATTCAAATACACATACAGTAGCTGAAGCCAATGACCTAAAATCTCTTTCTATTAACATTAGTACTGCAGGGCCATATGACCCAAGGATCTCTGGTGGCAGAATATACATAAGAGAACAAGGTAAAAACGAAGAATGGGTCATGTTGTTGGATATTAATTTAACCAAAGGATGTAGATTGAAGTTTTCAGATGATTACTCAGCTTGGGATAATGCATTCTACGCTCCTACTGCTACCACAGGAAATAACAGTGACTATATTACAAATGTCACTGATCTTAGTAAGATAGTGGCAGGTATGTCCATATCTGGTGGAAATATTCAAGCAGGTACTACAGTCTCTCAGCATAATAATGTCGATACGCTCCTATTATCTCAAGCTACTTCAGGCACTGGAGCTTCAGGAGTAGCTCTTAGTATTCAAGGTTCTTTTTACTCATGCCCTGATTACAATCAATCTGATAATAATTTTCGTTTAAGAGAGTTTGGTCTATTGACGTATGAGATACTTAATGGTTTTTCATCAAATATATTTAGTCACACTATTGGAGATCAGGGAGAGTATTGGAAAGACTCGGTCATTTCAAATAATAGAGTTTTCATATGTAATGTAAGTTTAAAAGATGAGAATACGGGTTTAAGCAAAGAAGAATCCACTACAGTGAATTACCCAGATAGAATCATGTATTCAATGCCAAATAGATACGATACTTTTCCTTCTGTGAATTACATAGAAGCAGCTAAAGGGGATGCTGATTCATATATAGCATTAGAGTCATATGCTGATAGACTGCTTGCGTTTAAAAGTAAAAGCCTAGATATCATAAATATATCAGGTGATGACCGTAATTGGTTTTTAGAAGATAGCAAAAAATACCAAGGAGTAGCTCATCCAGAGGCAGTAAAGAAAACTCAATATGGAATTGTATGGGTCAATAAACAAGGATTGTTCATTTACGATGGTTCATCGATACGCAACCTAACAGAGGCAAAGATCAAGGATAGTGATTGGAGTTCGCATGTAGGCGAATTCACTGGAATCATTTATGATGAACAAGAATCAATGGTCTTCATTATTAATAGTCTTGATAATAATGGCGATGCTTATATGTGCGATCTTAAGGTAGGTAACTTTACTTACATTAAAGATTTTGTACTAGATACGTATGACGGATTGACAAATTCAGTAGACACTGATAGTAATAATACATTTATAGCTCACGATAGTAACTCTGCTATTGATATCTATCAATTAAATAGAACACCTGCTGCAAATACACAGACTAAATTTTCAACAAAGATGTTTGACTTTGGAAATATTCATCATGTAAAGAAAATATATGCTATTTATGTCACTTATAAATCTAGTGCTGATATAACAGACACCTTTACTTTAGTTGAGGAAGATGGAAATTCTCATGATTTAGGTGTAACTATTCCTGCTGAAACAAACAATTGGACTAAAATAAAACTTACACCACAAACACCCGTGGTTTGCAATAAAGTATCTCTAGTATTTTTTACAAATACCACTTCTTCAAAAGTGTACATCAATGATATATCTTTTGAGTATAGAGTACTTAGTAAGAGAGGTACATAATGGATAGAGTATCTCGTTCTATTCAAAATAAGAAACAAGACAAGATACGTGTTGTGAATACTCAACCATCTATTCAATCCATGAGAGATGGTGAAGAAGTATTGTACTTTACAAATCGTGGTGTCTTAAGAAGATACAGAAAAGAACGTGGTAAGCTATGGATTTCTGATATGACACAAATATAATAACTAGTGAAAAACATTTTATAATAACATCAGCATGAAAAGTAATAGTAAAAATTTAATAGGAGTTTAGTATGGGAATGGAACAATTGTATTTGACACAGCAAATGAGAGAAACTGAAAGGAATCTTGAAAATGTTATGAGTAAAGAACAAAAAAGACGTGAGCGTGGTGGATTGTTCAGTTCTGTTCTTGGTGGGATAGGAGGTTTAGGTGGTGCATTATTACTGGCTCCCATGACTGGAGGTATGAGTTTATTAGGAGCTGCTGGTACAGTAGGCTTAGGTGCTACTGCTGGTTCTCTATTAGGTTCTAGGCTAGGCTTAGAGTTAGGGGATGGTAAACGATCTGATTCTCAGCCATTAGGAATGAATAAAAGTGTTGTAACTGGTAAACAAAAAGAGTTTGGTGATGATGTAAAAGATAGATACAGAAGAAATGTAAATGACTTCCAAGATACATTGAACAATAGAATATTATCATCTGCTATAAATACAGGCATTAAATCTGCAGCATTCAATTATGCAGGAGGAGCTATGAACAAGCCTACAATGGCAGATGGTACAGTTATAGATGCATCTGGCAATGTAGCAGATATACCTAAAGCTAACATAGCTGGAGCACAAGCATATCAACCTGCAGGTATGGGAGCATCTTCTGATTCATTATTACCTGCTTCTAAAGCTTTCCAAGCATCAGCAACGAGTCAGCCTAATAATCTTTTGAATGTTGTTAATTCAGCTAATGCTATGGACGGCTTAGGGCCACTTTCCAATCGAGCTTATGATAATGTAGTAGTGCCTCAATCTAATCCATTTATACCAACTGGCATGAAGAATATTGGAAAATTTGATTTGGGATATACACCAACGATAGATCCTAATAATTATACGAATGCATTAGCAAAAGCAAATGCAATGAGGTCTCAGGGATTAATGGTACCTCAATCGGTTCCTGTTCCAGAGCCAGTAAGTCCTGTTGGATCTCCGGGAATGGGATACAATCAATTTATTTTTAACCCATTTAATTAGGAGTAATTAATGTCACACACACCTTATCATTATGATTGGAACACAACACCTTCAGGTAATCCACCACCTGCAGATATGTCTAGTCCAGAAGGGTTCATGCGAGATTTTGCCAATGTTAACATTCAAAATTTAGAAGACGATGCTAGAATATTCTTACCAGACTCAGGTCAGATGCAGAATAATATTGCAATGGCACGAAATAGTTTTGGTAATGATATATATGGTCAACAATTATCTGGTCAAGATAATCTATTAAATATGACTAACGGTCTAGGATTGAATAGTATGCCAGAAGGATTTGGTAGAAGACAATCTAGTATTACATCTGGATTAAGGGATTTAAATCAACAATATCAGTCAGGATTACAGCAGTCCATGGCAGGGTTTAGGTCAGATGTTCTTGGAGAGCAATACAGATATCAAGACACATTGACAAGTGCATTAGGAAACTTAATTCAATCTGGTGAACATGATAGTTTAAAAGTGACGCCAAATGGCTTAAATAACGATAATTACGGTGCTCCACAAAATCCACCATCAAGCCAGTTTCCCAATTTAGGTTGGGTGCAAAAAGGCTCTGATGGAAATGTATATATTTGGAATGGTAGTAAATGGATTTCAAATGGTGGTTAGTAGGTAATTAGATAGTAAAAATAATTAATAGGAGTTTAAAATGGCAGTAGACCCAGCTTTAGTAGGTTTTGATGCAGTAAATACATTGCAAGACACATTACTTAATTACGTAATGGCTAATAGAAGAATGGAACAACAGAATAGACAATTCAATACACAGATGAGGCTTCAGCGTGACCAGTTTGAAGAAGGTCAAAGAAGGTATGGTATTGATTTTGATGAAAATCAAAGAAGGTATGGTATCAATACTGGCTTTAAGGAAAGAGACGAATCTCGTTTAATTGAAGATAGAGCTGATTACAAATTAAGGGAGAAGGCAGGAGCTGATACCTTTAGAGCCATTGCAGACGTAGAAAAAAGTAAAAGAGAGCGATCTAAGTACGACAGAGACTGGAATGAGTTTTACAATAAACACAAATTACAAGACTCAGGCCTATTAGATTTGATTCCGGGCGGTAGGAAAAAAGAAAAGGAGAATTTAAAGCTAGCCTTTGAACAGGGTTCTGAACAAGACCCTCAATGGATGAGTAGTTTATTAAGGGAGCCAATAGATTCTCAATTCAAGTCTTATGGAACAAGACCTGAAGTTCAGATACCAGAAATGCAACCTTATCCTTTTGTTCCTCAATACGCACCAGAGTTGTTACAAACTCAAAGGTCTTTGAATCCAGAGAACTTGTTTTCGTTAAGGAATGAGCAATTAGTGAGAAATATTTTAAATAAATAGGAGGATACGATGGATCCTACAATGGTTATTGAATTAATAGAGGCATATAATAGAAACCCAAATAGGTATACAGATGAGGAAGCAGAGTTCATTGCTACCTTATCTCAGGCTATAGGAAGAGATTTCAATAGAGAGAGCAAGCCTATTAGAAAAGGATTATTCGATATGGTTGATAGTGCTACACTAGGATTAATGCCTGATAGTTTAAGACCTGTATCAAGAGGCGATAGCGTATATGGGGAATCTGATAGTGAAAAGTTTGCTGGGTTTCTTGGAGAAATGGCTGGAGGTACTGCGTTAGGTGCTGGAATAGGCTATGGTGCTATAAGAGGAGCTAGAGGTATTGCCTCTAAATTCAGAGGCGGTGTAAAAAGTGGGGGTACAGGAGGTCAATCTAACAATTTACTTAACCTGACATCTGGAACTAAAAATAAATCAACTAAACGTTTAAACCCATATTCTAGTGATGACATAGATATAGAAATAAGAAGATTGGAAAATATGGCTGACATGGGAGACTATTATGCTTATGAACAATTAGATGATTTATACAAATATAGAGATGGTTTTTCTGGAAATATCGACTACAGAAGAAGATTTAACTTTGGTCGATATGATAATATTGATCGCAGACTAGATGAGCTACCTTTTTAAATAAATGGCATCACAATACGAATCTTATAAAGTACGTGAGTTAGTAACAGCGTATAGGTCAGACCCTACCATGTTTACCGATGACCAGTTAGATCAACTGGAATCATTGGCCTATGATAATGGTATCTCATTTAAAAGAATCAATAGTGAGTTCAATCTAAATAGAGCTGTACGTCAAGCATTTGCTGGAGCCGTAGAAGGGTTTACCACATTTGACCTAATGACTGAAAAGCCTCGTAATACAGGCGAAGCTATATTCAGACAGATCGGGCACCTAGTAGGTTTCGCTCCGGGAATCGCTAAAGCTCCTATACTGGCTGCATCTAAAGTAGCTCAAAAAGTTACTGGGTCACAAACACGCAATCGTTTTACTCAAGCTGCGTTAGACCATATAGATGTATTTCATGCAAAATCAATACCTATGCAATTCAGTAAAGCAGGTAAGATGGGTCTTGATGATGTACTTACTAAAACAGGAGCAGATTCAGCTAGTTTTTTAAAACAAGGAAGTGTAGGTAGGCAAATAGCAGATGAGGCTGTAGGCCTAGCATTTGCAAGCGGTGTAAGTAATATATGGAAAGGTGAAGATGCAGTATTGGATGGTTTTATTGGTGGTGCAATTGCAGGGGGAGCCTTTGGTGGTATTGGTAATTTTGTCTCTGTAGGTAATTTATATAAAGGTTCTCCTCAACAAGTAGAAAGAGCCAATCAAATGCTACGTGCAGGAGTAGGTTCAATGGTAACTGGTCTACCTAGTACTCTTGCAGATGAGCCTACAGAAATGCAAATATACAATTATTTGTTAGGTGGGTTCTTTGGATATAATTCAAGACCTGCAGTAGATAAAGAATCTTCCAAATGGCTTGATAAAATTAGAGACCCTAAAGAGAACTTTAGACCAGAAGAATCTAAAGACTACAATGATATAAGCAAAGAAGCACAGTGGCATATTGTATATGAACACCCAATGGGATATGAATCCAGTCAAGGGGAGGCAGGGGGTAGTTCGGGAGTAGCTTTAAAGTATCTTAGAAATAAAGCAAAGCAAAACGGTCAAAATATAGATTTTAGACAAGAGGCTATTAATCATTTTGAACGTAATGAATTAGATTACAATGAAATAGATATACTTGATTTTTATCGTTCCAAGGCAATGGAATTGTATGAGGTTGGAAGAAACGATATTAAAAATGCAGTTACGTTTAAGACCAATGTGTACAATAACGATCAAGTTGATCAGATGGATACGGTTCAACGTGATCTGTTTAGCCTAAGAGATACTTCAAAAAAGATATTCAATAAGACAGATAAATTTGAAACAAGCGTTGATGTTGCTCAGACGATCAAGAATACATTTGAGCAATCCAATAACGATATAGAGATATTTCGTGATAATATTAAAAATGCTTTTGGTGATGCTATTGATAGGTCTACTGAAAAAGCCTTGACTCAATATTTCATAGACAGTTCTAATATCATGCAACCCATTGAATTGCCTTACCTGATGGGTAAGAATGCACGATTAAGAACGGTAGAGAATGAAAAGATAGGTGATACCACTATAAGAGAGAAAGCTCCTATACTTCCTATTCAAAAATTTCTTCCCAATGCAAATATTACATACATGACACATGCTGTTCTTCCTTCCGCAGATGGTAATAAAGCAGTTAAGATACTTGGTCAAAAACTAGAAGATGGTGAAATAACTTATGACCTAGATCAAAATGATCTAGGATTATTGAATGACCTTCTTGCAAGTAAGAATAGATACACCTACGGAGCTAACAAAGATAAGCTTAATGTATTTAATAGTGATTTTAGAGACGACAATCACACACTTGATGATATTTTTAATATACTTTCTAGGTCTGGGAGAAGTCTAGAGGAGTTACAAAAAGATTACGATGACTCACTTCAATTGGAATATAAGATATTTGGTGAGAATGAGAACGTAGCCAATATATTTAGAAGAAAATTCATCTCAAATGTTGTTAACGATACTGAGATAGAAGGACTACCTGTAGAAGAAGCTTATAGATTCTTACAAGAAGACTCTCCTTATTATAAGGATGTAGTTGATTTTAACAAGCGTATTCAATTAGCAACGACTAGAATGTTCTATATGACACCGTCTAGCTTTAAAGATGTTGCAGATACAGGTCAAGGTCAAACATATAATATCATATTGACAAATGATACAGATGTAGCAAATACTGATGGTGGAGGACTTGTTAGAAATGATTTCATGGATGCTAGAAATAATAGCATGTCTCTTAACCCTAATATTACTGGTGCCGATAAACCCGTTACATTTCATAAGACACCCAATGGTGTATATGCTCAAAAATCAGCAGGGTTTAGAGCATATCCTGCCTTAGAGGAATTTATGAAGAAGAATAAGATACATGAAGTAGTGTATACATCTTCTTCCAAACGCAAAGGTACATTACCCTTAACAGAATTGTCTTATGGTAAGGATGGTAAATGGTCTTCAGATGACGTGCAACTGATAACCATTCCTATTAAGAGCTTGCAAATAAGTTCTGGCACTTATGAAAATACAAATAAGGATACTAAGAAAGGTCAAGATCTACCTATCCAGTTTTATGGTCAGATCAATAATACTCAAGCACCGGGATTCAGAGATATATTCTTTGAAAAAGTATTGAATCCGTCATTTAGGGGTACTGAAGAATCAATAGAGTTGATCAATAAGTTCAAGAATAAAGAATTAGACGTAGAAGGCTTTGCAAAGGAATTTGTTGAGAATAAAATAGATTTATCTGAATTGCCTTTAGAGTTTGCAAAAGATAAACTGATCAACAATCCTTCTAACCCCGAATCCATATTCTTATCGGATAGATTGATGAAAGCAGAAAGTAATTTTGAATTGGATGAAGATATCAATGAGACATTTGACCTTGATAATGATTCATCTTACGCAGACCATCATTCTGAAAACGAATCATTATCGTATGCTACAAGAGGTACTCACGTGCCTAGAATTACATTAAGTTTTATAAAGAACAATTATCAGAATGCTTTAAGAAAGTACTTTACAAAACGTATCACTAATCCAAGATATAAATATGCTAGTAAGAGCTGGATAGAGCCGTTTGAATCAAAAGAAGTAGTTCAATACATTGAGTTTGATCCTTTTAAGAAAGGAGACAGGTCAATTAAATATGGAGAAATTTATCTAAATGATGGTCATAGACAGATGCCTGTGGTATTTAGGAACAAGGAATACACTCTTGGCGAACTTTGGAGTAAGTATACTGGGGCATTCTCCAAAGGACTTTCCAAAGAGGAGCTTGCTGAGTATGACGAAGCTTTTACTTTCCTTACTATACGTACACCTGCTGATTCAATTAGTGGTATACGTGCAGTACGTTTTAGAGGTTGGACAAATCAAAAAGGTGCAGGATCATTATTACATCCCACCGACAAAGAATATTCTGGTGGTGCAGACCACGACTCCGATAGCATTAAAATATTTCAAGGCTTAGGCAATGAACTTATTGGTCATTACAAGAGAAACGCAGATGAACGTTCTCATTGGGTAACAGATAAAGATTATCTAGATGGACTGAATGATCTTTTTACAAATAAAGACATGCCTCAAGAATTGAAAGATGGATTCAATAATAAGTTTAACATCTTTTCTCCTTCATATCGTTTTCTTGCAGGAAGAAACTCTAGTACTGGAAAAAATGGATTGGGATTTGGCCTTTCTGGAAAAGGTTATTTAATGAACCTTTATGACTACGTTGTTTCTAATGGTGGATCTATTGAAGATGGTGCTTTAATAATAAGAGCAAAAGACAAGAAGTCTTTTAGAGAGTTTCTAGATCAGGGAACCATGATCGTAAACAAGTCTGCAGATGCCAGTAAAGACCCTACTATCCTGCAATACAATAAGCATAGAGATATACTTTTCAATAGCTTGTTTCAGGTTACCACTGGTAAAGAGAATAAAACAATAAACACATACGGAGAATTCATAAGTTATACAAAGCCAGCTATAAATGATGTGGATAGAGCTAAAAAAGTATCAGCTATAATAGATACTGTAAGATTAAGTAAGCCTAGGCAAACGACTTATAATGAAGATGGTACAAGCAGAGCTAAGGGTTTATTTAAATATATAAAAGAATTAAATGAGGTAAATAATGTACTTGGAGAACAAGATATAGACCAAGTGTACCCCTCTATAAATAAAGAGATACAAAAAGTATTTGAAGATGGTCTATCTTTTGGTGAGTTGAAAAAGGTTCAGCAAATACTCTATAGAAAGACAAAACAGAATTATATAAATAATACTTCTGGTCTATTAAAGAAAGGTAAACCTAAACAGTTTTTACCTGATAGTAAGTTAGCTGAATATTTAGAAAAACACTTTGATATACTAGGTAAGGAGATATCTTTTTCAAGTGAAAAATATTTTCAAGATACTTTAAATACAGACCCTAACCAAGCATTAGATATTTTTGGTAAAGACCTAGGACAATATGCTACTATGGAATTATTGACCAAGCAATTTGTTGATGTACAAAATGCTTTTACAGGTAAGGGAAGGGTTGTCAATGTGGTAGATGATGTTTTTCCTAATGTAAAAGAAAAAGCCTTTGAGATCAAAGATCAAGTTTCTGAAGTGATGAATCATCCAGAACGTGATAATGCAATGAATCTTGACATAGAAAGTAGGATACAAGGTGTGTTGGGTAGGCTTCAAGACATAGAAAGAGCGAATGGTATACAAGAAGGATTGCTACAGGATTATTTTTCTTATTGGCTGTTAAGTCCAATACGGAGGAATATTACACCTGATAGAGCTGCTACACCACAATTCTACAAGATACTACATTCATCTAGGTCTATTCCTATGAGACCTAAGAGAAACTTCTACAATAAGATGGATGAGATATATAATAGAGCCAACACGGGAGATGATAAGCCTATTAGAATTGGCAATATAAAGAAGGTCTCTAATGAGATATTAAAAACAAATTCAAAGCCGTTTGAAACAATGAATGCCTTAGTTAAAAAAGGTGGCTTAGAAAAGATTGCCTATACAGATAAAGACCTTATAGAAGTAAGAAAGCTACAAGACCTTATCAAGACAAACCCTGCTGGAGTTGATTTTAATAATTGGTTTATAAACTATACGTTAGCATTAGAAGGTAATCCTAGAGATTCAACAACAATAACAATGACTGATGTGATGAATATTAATAGGCATTTAAAAGAAATAGACTCCGTGAAAGCATTACCTGTTTATTTAAGACATTGGCATACATCTCCAATGACCATTGAAAGAGAAATGGTAAAGATGAATTTCTTAACCAGAGCTAAAAAAGTTACAAGGATTGTTGATACAGCTAGAGGTAAAAGAAATATGGAATTCTATAAGGTTATGAGTCCTATGGAATCTATTAGAAATGCTGTAAATGATATGGATATAAGCATAAATGCTTTTAATAATAAAAAATTAAAGACAATTGAACCTTTAGAACGGGTATTAAATAATATTTCAGCAAGACCAAATATTAAAAATAAGTACATAGAGAATTTAATTGAATTTCGTGAAGGAAGATTAATGCTAGATCAAATAGATAAAAGCATTAATAAAGATAAGTTTTTAAAACTTAATAGTGCTGTAACAGAATTCTTTAAGAAGTCTTGGAATGATTTTGTAGCAACAAAAGATATATCAGGTAGAGATATTCAATGGGATAGAATTGATAAAGAGCATGATTATGGAAAATTGAATAATTATATACAATATGATAAGAATGGAAAGTTTAACATAAAACTTTTTGAAGATAAAGTAATGAATGCTAAACAGACTGAACAGTTAGTTAGAGCTGTTGGTATAGATGGTTTAATGAGATTTAATTACGAGTATCGTTTAGAACAATTAGTTAAAGATAAAAACCCTAAAGACCCTAAGAAATTTAGAGAATCAAGAAGAGCATCAAATCCATTTGTTTCTCGTAGAAAAAGAGATTTTGATACTTATGTACACCATAGTATTCGTAATGTAAATGAAAAAATATTACTTGAACAAGCAAGGTGGATGAATAAGCAAATTGATTTAGATAAAAATTTTGGTAAAGGTAAGAAGATTCCTAGAGACCTTGCTTTAGACAATCCATTTTTTAATATTAACGATAGAATAGCCATTGGTGAAGATTATGAGATTGCTTTTGAAAAGTCTAGTGGTTCTTACGCCTCTCCATTAAAGAAGCGTGGAGATGATCCTATACCATTTAAAAAGAATACTGAGATATTTAATGATTATCAAGATGCTTTAATAAAAGGATACTTTAGAAATCTAACCAAGTTTAAAGCACAAGGTGATTTAGATGCATTTTTGATGAATATGAAAGACTATGTACCATCAAGAAATGAAAAAAAGAAGTTTGTAAAGTTATATAAAGGTGTAGAATTAACAGAAATACCAGCTAAACAAAGATATAATAATTATGTAGATGTATGGGCAGACCTATTAAGGACATATGCTGAAACAGCTATGGGTTACCAGACTACTTTTTCATCTAAACAGATGACACCTCAAGGTAAAAAGTTATTACATTTAAATAAATACAATTTATTCTATATTACTTCAGACCAGTTTGTAGCTGGCAAACTTGAAAGAATGTATAAGAGTAAACTATTTGCTGGAAAAGATACTATTCCATTTTTAGATAAAAAATTAATACCTAAAGACCCAGAGACTAGGCAGTTGTATTATTATAACTTGATAAGAAATTTTGGAGCAATGGAAGCCAAGTATCAATTGATGTCATTATTATTCAATACGGGTTCCTATGCAACTAACATATTTGGTGGAACTGCACAAACAACAGCATATGCTGGATTTGAGAATGTAAAAGATTCAGGAAATATAAAAGCAGTAACTAAACTCTTGCTTACAGATAGAAATGGAGTCAATAAGGTCTTTTTGAATAATGGCAAGCCAGTTACTACTATGAAAGAGATAAGTACTTGGCTTGAAGAAAATGGTTATTATGACAATTACTTGCAAAATGAATTTGATTTTAATCCTGAATTAAAGACAAGACTTCGTGACCTTGGTCATAACTTCAAAGATTTTAAAAGAGATATGCTAATTGCATTAAAAAGCAAAAAAGGCAATCGAGATGAAAGTGTAACAGACGTTATGAAGAAGTATGGAGTTAAAGAAACTCTTGAAAAAACTGGTGGATTCTTTATGCAGGAATCTGAACGTTTTAATCGTAAAAAAGCATTTTTAGCTAGTGCTATGCAGTATGTAAAAGGAGTTGGTCGACTTGGTAAAGATTTAACTATAGCAGATGACCAAGTAATTGAACATGCAATGAACGGTATAAGAATGTCTCAATATATGTATCAAAACTCTGAAAGACCTTTATTTATGGCTACATCTACAGGTAAAGTATTCAGTAGGTTTAAACTCTTTGCATTCAATAGCGTAAGAATACGTAAAGAATTTTACAGACAAGCTAAAGAATTAGGAATGAATCCTAATACAGAAGAGTATAAAAGATTTGAAAGACAAGCAGTTATAGATTTATGGATGTACATGCTAGGTGCAGCATTTATGTTTAGTTTATTTGACACGGCTCTACCTCCACCATATGATTGGATACAATCTTTATCTGATTATGTTTTTGGAACAAAGAACCAAAAAGAGATGGCTTATTTTAATGACCCATTAGGGCCACTCAGTATATTAAAGCCACCTATAGCAAGGATACCTGAAGCAGCAGGTGAACTATTAACAGGTAATTTTGATGAGTTTACTGATTATACTATGTATACCTTGCTACCATTCGGTAGAGGGATAAGACAAGCTGTTCAATTATCTGATGATGGAGTAGGTAAAGGACTTGAACGTGCTCCAGAAATATTATTTAGAATACCTTATAATAAATTCCTAAATAGAATTGAAAGGGCTAAAAAAGATAAGAGGCGAGCATCTTTTGTTGATGAGCTATTAGAAGTATCTTAACTTAGGCAGTAAATAACACACAAATAATGCTGTCAAATAGTACCTATTCATCTATATTTTTTCTCACTCAATTCACGTTGACATCGTAGAGGTCGGCGGTTCGAATCCGTCATCGCCCACAGACGACAAATCAGTATTATTTATGTGTTCGTTTTTACAACGGAGACAAATAGGAGACAAAAAATGTCGTCAATTTTCAAACACAGAGGTGTTTACTACCTACAACTGACTCTTAATTATAATACAGTAAGAAGATCACTTCGTACTAAAGACAAACGTACTGCTAAAAAAAGAGCCAAGGAATTAGAACCTTCATTATACGATCAATTAGTTAATCCAAATACTGAGAAGTTTGTTCCATTCAATGATCTTGTTCATATGTATCTACAAGATGATGAACATGAATGGTCTGATGCTACCAAATTGACCAATGAACAAATATTAAAGAAGTATAAAAAAGGAATTCCATTGCCTGATAACGAGGCTACTAAGATAGGAGTACAAGGACGTATAAATTCGGTGATTAATTGGGGTAAATCCCACGGTTTTGTGACGAACAGAGATAAGTATCGACTTAAGAAAAAACCAGCCAGAAATAGAGTATTCTCTGATGTGGAATTAGTGAAGATATTCAAGTATTCTATTGATTCTGATTTTAGAAGGTTTGTTCAGTTTGCTTATTATACTGGTGCAAGACGTGGTGAGCTTTGCAATATGAAAGACAATGACATTCATGATAAGTATTTTAAAACCGTTGGTAAAACAGGAGAGAGACTTGTTCGTTTGAATGATCAGGCAAATAGCATCTTATTAAAACAGAGATACTTATGGCATTATAATACTGACTATGTAACTCATCACTTTAAAAAAAACCTACGCAGGATGAAAATAGCCAATGGTTGTTTCCATGACCTACGTAGGACTTTTGGGTTGAATCTTATTAAAGCAGGTATGCCAATGTATCAAGTAAGCAAATTACTAGGACATAGTAGTATATCTACTACAGAAACACATTATGCTCCATTATTAATAACGGATATAGAGGATTTTAAACTTTAGGTTGCCAAATAAACTCAAACCATTTAAGTGTGAAGTGCGTTAATAAAGCAAATCCTACTCCAATATAAAATATAGAACGTGCTATTACTTCTAAATGCATTAACCAGTCAGGATATAATATCATGACGATACCTTATCGTGTACTTTTATGATTAATTCTTTCAGTTCTGCTATTTTTTGATTAAAAAACCATCTTTGTAGGTAGTGATATGCAATAATAGATACAATTACTATGCATACGACAAATACATCAAATGCGTTCTCCTGTAATGATTGTAGCCAGAAATTCATATTTATAACTCCTTTTTGTTAGTTGATATCCATTCATTGTATGGATCAAAGTCATCTATTATATGATCTATTGGGTATAGATCTTGTTGTATATGCTTATCCGAGCAATAGTATTCCTTTAAATAGAACTTTAATTCTTCAAATGAATCAGAATTCTCTAAGATATTGCTAGTTACTTGGTCTAGTATTGTTTCTAATGATTGTTGATACTCATCAGAATTAATATCAATTAGTTTCATTTTTTCTCCTTTGATTCTGGGTATTTTATATCCCAACATTTTTCTACAAGTACATCTATTCTTTCTTGATATCTTTGATCTGATCGATACATATCATCCTGTAGTGATCTTAGTTCATTTATAACTAAGTCAATTATTTCTACATTATCATCAAAGACTTTTCTTTTCATAGTGCGTTTATATATAACTTTTTTTAAAGCTAATGCAGGCATATGAAGAATTTTTGATACTCTAAGTAAATTTTCACCTCTTAGGTTTTCGGGTCGAGAATTCACATTTTCCCATCTTTCAATAGTTTTTTTACTTAGACCACTAAGTTCTGCCAACTCTGCTTGTGTTAATCCTTTTTCTTTTCTTAATTGTTTAAATGTTTTCATTTTACTTTTTCTCCTAAAACGTCAGCAGGGAAGGTCAAGAACATCATGGATTCTTTACTGTCCCCTGCATCGGTTTTCTTAAGTTATTTACATTTTGGGCATATTTGTCTTTTCTTTCCGTATATTGGAAAGTCTTTATAATAATGATAGACACTTCTATCTAATGGAACGTTGTTACCTTGCTTGGTCATGTATTTGTCTTTTTCCCAACAATATTTACATTGTTCGCAATATTTTATGGTTTCATCGGTTTTCTTGCCTTCTCCAAGTGCACCATCGTATCCTTTAGTAGTCGGTTCCCCAAACACCCAATCTTCTAGCATTCTCTATTTCCTTGTTTATTTTATCGACTTGAGATTTGATTTTTTCTATGTCTTCATAACAATGGAAAACAATAATACTATCTGCTAAAGGAAGCATATCTTTGATGATAGTAATCCTTTTTGTCAGTTTATCTAATGTTTTGTATATTTCATTAGCATTCATTGTAACTCCTACGTTATGATTATGCTTTAAAAGGGGAAGTGGTCAAGCCAGACCAATAATCTTCCCCTTTTTTAATTATTGTAGTGGCCTAACGCCAACCAGACCACTACATTTATCATCCTCTTCATTATCTTACCTTCTTTTCCTATGGAAAATCCAATGTTCAGACAAAGAGGCTATCCTGTTATCCTCTTAAAGAGCGATAACAAGTCTTGGTATCGTATTGTTACTAAAGCTTCTTTACGATCTTCTTTAAGGATCTGTCCATAAACATCATCACATGGTTTATAGAGGTCTCCAATTTTCTTACGACCTTTTACTTGAAATTTGAACAAATCGTATTTTAAGCTATCACCTATAGTAATTGTCATGTCTACTTCTTCATGCCAGCCTAGTGATCTACCATCAGATCCCCAAGCACGTTTAGATTCAAATCCATAACCTTTTGCAAGGTTTACACATTCTCTTTCGATCCTGTTGCCTTTTTGTTTTGGTGCTTTGCCACTCATTCTTCTTCCTCCGAATGTATTGTTTTAATTTCGTGAAAAGTTGGCAAGCCTAACAATTTCCATATTTCATCTAAGTAATGCTTACCATCACTTGACATTCTTTGTCTGTCAACATATTCTAAATCAGATAGATGCTGTATTAGTTTTTTAGTTTTGTTGGTTGCTATGTTTAATGATATTTTTTTCATGTTATTATAATACCCACCTATTTGATACGTTAAATCCAATAAATAGTCTTAAAGGCAAGAACTCAATAGCAATAGCTACAGCTCCTTTCATGGATTCATCTATTGATAAAGATAATCCAAAGGCATTTAAGATTATTATCTTGTATCCTTTTGTAGGATAGCCATTAGTTTCTCTCAGATGAAACAGTTTCATTGACATTATGTCTAATATTCTTAGTGTTTTCATAAACTTCTTCCTGTTTTTTAAAAATCATGGTTGTGGTTTCTTTTGTATCGTGATCATGAACAAGTACATATGTTCCATGACCCTCTATTTTTTGCACTTCGTTATCTTTAATATGTATTTCTACTACTGGCATGTGGCCTCCTATGGTGTGTACCAAAAGGGCACAAATAAAGGAATCTGTGCCCTCATGATCAACTTCGTTTATCAAATGTGAATGTCTCATAGTCAAATTGTAATGCTATTTCAAACATTGACTCATCTCTAGCTTTTAAAGACGATACTGTTCTTAATTTTGACTTTGGATTTCGTATGATATCAGGATTCTCAAAAGCTAAGTACTGGTCTGACTTTTGTTCTATAGCTGAGTTACCTTTACCACTATGCACATCTAATTTCTGTCCTTCACTCAATCGTGTTGATGAGTATTTTGAAATATGATGTATTGCAATGACTATCACATCTAAATCCATCGCCATGTCTTTTAAAGCATTGGCTATGGTTTCTTGCCTTACAAGGTCATCGTTTCTCACATACTTTGCAGGTATTCTATCAATAGTGTCTACAACAATTATTTTAGCCTCACTGTCTTCTACATAGCTTGGTAATTCTTGTATATCAGGTGATTTACATGTCAATTGTATGTGGTCAATGGATTTTTCCGCCTCGAGCATTAGCTCTGTGTCTTTATTTTTAAAACCCAATGCTATTTCCTTTTTGGTCATACCAAGTCCAGCTTGTACAAATCGTCTATTGATCGTATCCTCGTCAACTTCTAAAGACATAAACAGGCATTTTAAAGTTGGTATTCTCGAAATGAGATACTGTACAAATGCTGTTTTACCTAGTCCTGTATCTCCAATTAAGGTAATAAGTTGACCCGTTGTGAAATAATGTGAATTATTCATGAACGGGAATACATCTTTAAGATCAAAAGAACGTTCTATCCAATCTGTTTGATAATACTCTGCTAGATTTTCTATCATGCTTTTAGCATTTAAGATATCAGCAGTTTCATCAAGGTCTTTGTAACGATACTTAAAACACTTGCTATCGCAGTAAGGTACAAGAGTAGGATGATTACAACCGTGGTTGTATTCTCTTCTCATTTGGTCTACTACGATACGATTTACTTCTTCCATTGGTAATGGGTTATCCATTTGCTCCATATATGATCGTGCATTGTGTAAACATTGCTGCTTACCCATGCCTAACTTTTTATTCCATATGGCTACCAATGCTTGTAGATGTAAATGACGTTTCTTTTCAACATATCCAGCATTATAGACATGTTGAGCACAAGTGATTATTCTTGTTGTAGATGCATTCGTATCTTCAAATACTTTACGTACTTCATTAGTATTTTTTCTACTAACATCCATTGGCTCAAGACCAATGATCATTTCATGATTCATTTTGGTTGGGTATTTGTTTTCAGGGTCTTTAGAATACTCTAGTATTGAATCGTAGTTCATTGTGTCCAGATATTCCAATGGAATAGGCACTTTGAACGTTTTTGATTTACTATTGTAGCTATATCCTGCTCTTATCAACCTTCTAGAATCATAAATATGATCTATTGCTGTTCCAAAATCACGTTGCATTGTACTACGTACTTGATAGGCTAGGTCTTTACTGACCTTGTCCTTAAATCCGTAGACATTGGCTAGATGTATGTGAAATCCAGTACCAGAAAACCATAGGTTAAAATGTTCTTCTTGAATTCCCATTTCCTGCATGATAGCAATAACGTCTTTGACATTATCAATGGTCATTGTACCTGCAGTTTTTTTATCTGGTGATTTTGCATGGTCTATGTCGATGACAAGCTTATCCACAGATTGTATCCCATTAAATCCAACAACAGTGTTGTTTTGTTTTAAATAGGGTACGATAGTTTCATCGTAGAGATACATACTTCTATACATCTCTTTACCTGAGTTATCGCTTACAGCCTGTGAAAAAGCATTGACATCCATTACCTGATTACGATTACTCACATTACCTATTGCGTATTCTATATACCATGTGTCCATCGTATTCCTTTTTTAAATATCTACGTCTTGAAGTTGTAGTTCAGGTTTCTTTGGTTTGTATTCCTCAGTAGTAGTAGAGGAATCATTATCAGAATCATTATAATTCTTGATGTATCCACCATTTACAGAGTCTGTTACCATTTTCTTCAATGTACCACTAGGTGCACCTGCTGGTGCTACTCTATCAAAGTTATTCCAGTACGGCTTACCTGAATCTTTGAGTTTAGTAGTAGGGTAGGAGCACATCGTGATCTGTCGGCCTATGACATCTCTTAACCATTCATCTGGTATCGAGTAGTCAGGTGAGACCAATACATTCTTTTTGTTTAAAGCAGATTCAAAGAATTCTGCTATTTTAAAAGCACTTCCCCAAGCTTTTCTATCTTCAAGGGGTAGTTCTTTCTTGAAACTACCAAAGATGGTGATTTGATCTTCCCAATCATGTCTTACCTGTACAGTAAGAAAGATATCTGGAACATATTTCATCCAATCTTGTTTTGATTCGTATTGTACATCAACAGATAATATTGTTGCTGTTCTTTCCATTCCGCCTGCCATTATGCAGCCTCCTTTTTGTTTTCTTGTTTAAAACCTTCTTCAAGGTCTTTTAGTTGTATGTATTTTTCCATTACTTCTTCTTGAGTACGGTCTTTCTCTTTTAACCATTTCTCAACACCTGCTTCAATGGTTAGACCAGCTTTGGTCTTAGCACCTTTGAAGTGTACTGAGTTGGATAGTCTTTTTAATTTGACCATATCATTGGTTCTAGTTTTCACTTCACCTTTGGTATTGGCTTTTAATTGACTAAGATGGTCACGATTGTCCATACTATCAGCATCTGCTGTATCATCTATTGCAAATAAACCATTGCAGGCATATTTACGTGCATAGGATGACGTAGCTCCTGTGATCTGGCTATCGTCCATTCCTTTCTTGTTTACAGATTCTCTTGCCCATCCATAAGCTTTTATCTCATTGCCGTCATGGTCTGCAAATACAGCAGTAGCTTTTATATAATTACTACCACCTACTTCAACCATTTCATCTGTTACCACTAGTGTACAACCCGTTTCATTCAAGAATGGTTTTACACCTTCAAAGATGTCTGCTAGGTTTCTATAGTTGTATTTACCAAAGTTGTTTTTGTGACCTTTCTCTACTTTTAATGAGGTTTGGACAATGTTCAACTTTTCATGTATGTTTAGTTCCTTCATGTATTTTCCTTTTGTTTAATGTTGTCTAGATAAAGGAAGCAGTGCCAACCAAAAGAGCTCAGATGCGGAGTAAGGACTCTTTTTTATAGTGTAGTTGTGGACTGACACTGCTATTCTTTATTTATTTAACTAATACCAAACTCCTTTAACGTTCTATCGTGTAAATCGATATGACGTTCTAGTATCTTGTTTGGTGGCGTACTCTTCAAAGACTCTGTACATGCATTGTACAATGACCATACAGATTTATCCATGAACTCGGCATAAGGTGGACTATTCCAATGACGTATAGCATCACTAGCTTGTCTAGCACCTAATGTTTTGTATCCAAATGCACGGCCAATGAAACTAAAAGCATCATCAGTGGTGATCTCGATATCCTTCATGTCTTCAGCATCTTTTACAATGTTTGCAAACTTGTCTTTGCTCTTATAAAGAACACTTACCAGCTTGTCTTGTAGATCTTCAAAGACATTTTTGGTATGTTTTCTCATATAGGTGACTTCACCTGTAAAAGACATGTTATCGCAAACAAAGACAGTACTACCTGCACAAAAGCCATTGGACATGCTCTTGTCGTGACTGCTACGAATGCCTATAGCTTGACCCATTTCTTCGTTGTTTGGGTCTTTGTATTGCAGTAGGCCAAAGAATCGTTGTTCATTCTTACTTACTGCTAGTTTTTGATCTATGAATTCTAAATTCAGTAGATCGTCACAAATACGTCTTGTATTCATCAGTAGGTCTGAAAAGGCTACTGGTTCATATGTATCTGTTTTTTTTGGTAGTGGTATTGCAGATAATTCTGCTACGTTTACTTGTTTACCACCACAGTGTATCATAAATGTGCTCATACTAACTCCCTTTGTTGTTCTAGCATTATTTTTGTGTGACTATCTTCTAGTTCATCACACAAATAGACGTAAGCTTCTCCCCAATGAAATCTCTCAACCTTGTGAGCCTCATTAGGAGAAACAAAGTACCTGTTAGGGTACAGTCTGTTGCCGTGTTTATCTTTTTGAAGTATCTCGACAAATGCACCATTAGGAGGTACTCTATTTGTTTTGACACTTATACTACGTTGTCCAAATTGTCCCCAATTAACTTTGTTGATCTTGATACTCATACAACCTCCACATTTTGTTCTATTTTGTCTGCTATTTCTTCAAAGCACATTTGATATTCGTCATTCATAGTTGTGATCCAATCTTGAAATTCTTGGTTACCCAAACTATTGGGTAGACGACTGTCTGTCATTTCAGCTACTTCATTGATATCGACTTCATTATCTAGTTTAGATTCAGGTATTCCATAATAATCCTTAGCTAAAACTCCTATTGCACAATATCCATAGTCTAATTCACATAATAATCCAGTGGTTTGATGATATTTATCACTTCGTAATGCAGTTAACCATGACTTGAGTAATTTTTTTGGTAATTGATATTTCATGATTGCGTTCTTCCTAATGCTATGTGAAATAACTCTGGTGTTAATGTTTTATAACTACCCAAACCACTTTTTGATCTTCTAGCTAGTCTACCTACATGTAGGTGTAACTCTTCTTGTATTAGATCCATAGTGCCTTTAGCTAGTCTTAAGTCATGTTGCTTAAATAGTTTTTTTATGTTTTTTTGTGTCATGTTATTCTCCTTTGAACATGTTTAATGCTCTTTCATGTTCATCTTCTAGTTTTCTAATAGATTCTTTCCTTTTTTCATCAATTACTTCATAGGCCCTATATGCACGTAATGCATCTATTATCGTTTTTACTTCAGTGGCTGTATCAAATGCTATAGCTGGTCTAGTATCTGGTGCTGATGTTTGTTTCATATTGTTCCTTATTAATGTTCTGGCTCACCTTTTATTGTTAGTTTCAATTGTTAATATTTTGAAATACCTTAAACAAATATGATGAGCCATTTTTTGTAGTGATTACCAGAGCCACTTTGTTTTGCCTTTGTCGCATGCTTATTACGTAGGTCGCTCGGTTTGCTCCGAGACACTAAGAAATCTTGATTTCTCTGTGTTGACTCTGGTTTTCACTTTTCTAACCAATGGAGCTATTCCATTTCCGTAACGATTAACTGAGATATACCCAACTTGCTGCTAGCGTTCATGATGTTTTGTACTTTGTTACTGCTACAATTATCATGAGTTCTTATAGTTGCACCGTCAACGATTATTTCGACCTTATATCGTCTCCTGTCCAACACTACGTCTGATGCTCTATTAGCCATCTTAGACGTTATGTTAAGAATGCCGTTTGCAGTCATTGTCAAGTATCCTAGTATTCGTGTAAACTTTAATGCTGAAGCTGTATTCATAGTTTTTCTCCCTTTTTCATTAACCAACTGGTTAATAGTTGTTTGACCATACTATCAGACAGTCCATGATCGTCTTGTATTTGACACATTTCTTCAAATAGCATTTCATCTAATGTTGGAAATACTATTTCTACCATGTCTTCAAATACTGAATCGTTGTCATATTCTTCAATATTTTCAATTAGTAAAGGCATGTACGTCCTCCTTAGTATGCAATACTTCATGAACCTTGTTTAGTCTTTTTGAAACATCTGTCAATAACATCAATGATGTTTTATTTAGATCGTAATCGCTTTTTCTTAGACCTGTGTCTATATCATCAATCATTATCATGACTTGTTCTAGTTCTGATTTTAATTGTTTGTTAGTGAGGGTTTTATTTAGCACGGGCATACAAACCTCTATCTGCTATAACTGAATCAATGTGAGACTCCACTTTTTCTTCTAAGTGGTCTTGTTCAGTCTTTTCTATTTTAGGGTTGTAAACACCTGTTTTTTCCAGATTGTCAAAACAATCAGGGCATACAGGCATTTCACGGTGTATACGTACTAAATCGCCTGATAGTGGGTGTGTTTTATAGTCTGTGACTTCTTCAAAATGAATCACAGCAGTTGGGTGATATGTGCATCTCATATTTAACTCCTACGTTATTTTTAATTATCATAGATAAAGGAAACAGTATAGCCAGTACTGTTATTTACCTATGGTGATGTATTTTAATCTGAAGACATACTGTTCAAAAATTTTATTCTTGAAATAACTTTCAATTCTCTCCATTGTACCTTGTTGTAAGCCATTGCAGGGACTTTATGCCCTTCTTTATGGATATAAATGACTGGTTGAGGTAAGTAATGGTCGCCTACAATAGACTTTAAACTGTCAAATAAAATAGGCATTGTGGTTGCTTGTCTTTTAATATTGTCCGAGGTTTCTTCATCAATAATCTCTTCAATTGGATGTTTATCTAATTTGGTGTGTTTCACTCCAACATCCCAAAACTTTGCTATTTCTTGTTTGGTATATCCTAATATTTTTGCTTGATAATCAATTTCGGTTACAGAATCAATAACTCTTCCAATTACTAATCCACTTCGAAATAAAGTAACATTGCAAACAAAATCATACTCCAGTGCATCCCAATGAGTAGATTCTGCTTGCTTGTTTTTAAGTGCTTTTTTTAAAGATTTAATTTCATAGTTCTGTGTTTCAATCTTATCCTTTTGTAAATCAATAATGTATTTAGTGTCTAACATGGTCTCCTTTCCAGTTATTTTTGACAAACTGTTAATTTCATTAAAATAGTAGGTTTCAATTTTTTTCAGATTGCTATTGCTTGTTGCTTCTCCGTTTAACCAATTGTACAGAGTTCTTCGTGACACTCCAGTATTGACTGATATCTTGGATAGTGGTATTTCTGTTTCTTGTAGCCAGTTTATTACTGCTGTTTTGTTCATAAACTCCCCTTTTGAACACGTTTAATATATAGTTCTAGTTGCACATAATCAAGCAATATTGGTCTTATGTGCACATATTACAGAACCTATAACCTTGTATTATACAAGTTTTATGTAGCTTGTTGCTCCTTTTTAAAATAAAAAGTGAGTTGACCTAAAAAAATGGGTGCGGAGCACTCCTTTTTAGTAGTAGAAGACCACTCAAGATATACTCAAGTGGTCTCCTACAATCAGACGTTAACTGGTCAACGGTCTTGCTATCATAAAGCGTACTGACTTACCATCTTTGGATGGTTTCTCAGTATCTTCAAGAATACGCAAGTTATTTGGTACCAGTTGTTCCTCTATGAAGGTGTTCAACTCTTCAGTTGCACCCTCTTCAAGACGAACCCAAACGTTAAAGAACTTACTATCATCTGTGCAATTCACGATCTGATTGATGCTGGCAGTATCATTGTGCCATACATTATCACTATCTTGAAAAGATGATTGAAGCCTAAGCAAAGATGATTGTGAATCAGTAATTGCTTTACGAACATTGGTTAATACGGCTTTTATGTGTTTCATTGTTAACTCCTACGTTGGTTAGTTTTGGCAAAATTGCCAAAGATTTAGGAAGCAGTAAATACTTCCAAATTATTGTGTCAAGAGGCTGACCTATAGCAATAAGTATCCCTATACGAGATGTTTCATCATCTCCAGAGTGGATGGTATCACACTCAATTATTGCAGTTCAACCTCTTGGTAGGTACATTCTTATCCTATCTCGTTTTGACCAGTCCTACTTGGTGAGCTTTGGATTTTAAATTGGGGATCATATTATCCTCCTTGATTAGTTCATAGATTTAGGATTCAGTAGTCTACCCAGCTCCAAAAAGGAGCCAGATAGACATACTTAGTCCAATAATGACTGATGCAGTTAAGAAACTACACAGTACGATGATGACCAGATTATGTAACAGGTTCAATATTCGTGTCATTGGTTCTTCTCATATTGTTTACACTGTTACGAATGTTCTGGCAATGATATCTCACCAGTTCTTGTGGCATATCATTATCCAGTTCTGTCTTTATTTGTTTGACTCCTTTGTATGCTGTTTGTACTACGATCGCTGTAGCTCCTAGGGTCAACCAGCCTGCTATGGTTGCAGATTCTTTAATGGTTTTTAACATAACTTACTCCTACGTTGATTAGTAAATAGGCACTATGCCATAGATGAAGGAAGCAATGTACTATCTAGAAGTGTAGGGATTAGTATATGTATGGTATTATAGTGATGTACATATAGTTAGAGGTACTGTGTCGTAGACTCCTTACTAGGTAACGGGTGAATGAAGTGAACACCGACTAGTGGTCAACGAGATGATTTGAACTCAACGGTTTCAACCCCTTGGAACCCAAATCAATGGGGGGTACCCCTAACATGTTTCTCTCACTCACATTCTAACCATATCTACAATAGAGTACTGGAACTAAATCTCTTTGTAGAAGTTAAATAAATATGTTAAGTTAAAGTATTACTTAAATGAGATCTAAATTAAAAAGAAAATACGAAATATTCGATGTCCAGACAGGTAAATGGGAAGAAAAGAACATGACAGATGAAGAATTCGAACATTTCAAAGATCAAATGGATCAATCTCATGAAGAGATGGATGCTGAATATGAGATAATATCAAAGATAATAGCTCAAAGATTAGGATATGAATTAGATAATGAGAGTAGGGATTAAATAGTAGTGTATAGTTATCTATATAAAGTTATAAGACTACTAATTAGTAGTGGATTACTAATTAGTAGTGGTTTTTTATTATATAGTTATAACTAATTAGTAATGATCAGGATAAAACGAAGAATTGATGGAAAAACAGCTTACCATAACATACAGACGGAAAAAGAAGCACGTAATGATAAGATCGAATACGTACATTGGAAGAATGCTAAGGTTGGTGAGTACGCAAGTACCGATGATGGGTACGTGGCCTTATGCTATAACAAGAAAGATTACACCGACAAGAATGGAAAGCTTAAAACATTTGTCAAGCTTACCTGTGGTGTTGGCTGGGTTACTCCATTTGCCAAGTTGGAATTCTTAAAGAATCATGAACATGGAGTCTATAGCAAGACGAACCCAGCTAGAAAGTGGGATGAGGAAGAAGGTGGAAAGATGCGTTCTAAGAATACTGTTACCGCCTATGCACAAATGCTCATTAATGATGGAAAGGTTGACTTTCAAGCTCTTAGCAAGATATATAGGCCTGACCAGAAAGAGCCGATTGCAACGGTACGCAGATTCCTTAAACAAAAGGTAGCAAAAAAAATGGTTGAAGAAAAATTAAAAGAGATATTGTCCAAAAAGAGTATTTCTAAAGAGTTTGCAGTAGACAATATAGTCGTTGCATTAAAGATGGCAGAAGAAAAAGGCGATGTGAACAACTTTTTAAAGGCAAATGACTATCTAATGGACTTATTGGAGATGAAACCCAATAAGAAGATGATAACAGACACGATACAAGTGGATATGACTCAACAAATAGCAGATACCATAGCAAAAGAAGACAAAAGACTCACATTGCAAAGGAAAAGTGAAGAAAATGAAGCAAGAGAATGAAACAGAGCTAGACTATCAAGGAGTGACCGAAGAAATACTGAGATCAGAGCAATTGGATGCTGCAATACGTGCTTTACACGTTCTAGCAGTTCTAAAAGAAAGCAATGTAGAATGGATGAACACCTACGCTCTGGAAGCTTTAAAAGAGATAGAAGCCTTGGGATACAATTACGATCTGTGTAGACAGTCTCTTAATTAGACAAAATGCAATAATGAAGCATGCCTCTCTCCTCAAAAGGACATAAGGACAACATGTACATACGCTCATGAAAGACAATGTTAAGTACATCAAGGATAAATTAAAGGACAACATGATCATGTTCGGTAAGGTCATCATGCCGAATATGTTCTCTGCTCCTTCTCCAGAGTTCCATTATAAGATAGCAGAAGCTATTGTTAACGATGACAATAAACAGATAAATATAATTGCTCCCCGTGGTCACGCCAAATCTTCTATTGTTGGCGGTGTTTACCCCCTTTTTCACATCATGAACCATGAGGGAGCAAAACTTATTGTGCTGGTCTCACGTACACAAGACCATGCAATCAAATTGCTTGGTACCATAAAGGATACCTTAGAGTACAGCAACTCCTTCCGACAGATCTATGGATACTGGGGTCAGCACAATGCTAGGCAATGGTCAAAGAGTGAGATAGAACTAAAGGATGGTACGGTCATCATATGCAAAGGCACAGGTCAACAGCTACGTGGAATCAAGGTAGGGAGTCAACGACCAACTCTCATCATCGTAGATGACCCAGAGGATGAGAATAATACCAAGACAGCCGAGGCCATGGAGGCCAATCTTCGGTGGTTGCTACAGAGTGCTGTTCCTTCACTTGACCCAAAGAAGGGAAAGATCATTGTCATTGGTACGCCACAGCATCAACGATGTATGGTTGAGATACTCAAAGAAATGAAAGGTTGGAATAACATGCATTTCAATCCAGACCTTAAAAACAACATTGCTCTATGGGAAGAATGGCAACCCATAAAAAAATTAAAACAAAAAAAGGAAGAATTAGAGTCCATAGGACGTAGTAGTGTATTCTATAGGGAGTATATGTGTCAGATCATTGGAGATGAAGACCAGCTCTTTAAGATGGAGTATATCCAATATCACGATCATGAGCTTGAGATAGACGAGTCAGGAAAACATTACTTATTAAAGAACGGCAAACGAATGCCCGTGAATGTGTTCATGGGGGTTGACCCAGCTTCTTCAGTCCGCAAGACGGCAGATTACTCTGTGATCATGCCCGTAGCGGTAGACGAACAAAATAACAGGTATATTCTCCAGTATTACCGTAATCGGGCAACTCCCATGCAACTTGCAGAGAGCATCATAGAGTACTTTAAGTTATTTAAACCTGTAAAGGTACGAGTAGAGAGTGTAGGATATCAGGAAATGCTAAGAGAATACTTGAGGCAACGATGCGATGAGGAAAAGATATTCATATCTGGCCTAGAGATCAAAGAGAACCCTAGAACCAGTAAATCCTCAAGACTGGAGACAATGCAACCTTACTTTGCACAGAAAAAGGTTTATATCCTAGAGACAATGGAAGAATTAAAAGATGAACTTCTATTGTATCCTCGTGGTAAGCACGATGACCTTTTAGATGGACTCTACTACGCCACTAAAAAGTGTTTTCCTCCTATCCATCAAGAAACTGAAATAAAAAACAAAAAAGTCGTTGACGACACTTATATAGATGACATAAGTTGGAAAGTAGCATAATTTCGGAACTTTTACTTAAAGTAAAGGTTTAATATGAAAATGCTCCATTCCACATGCATGACAATTTAACAAAGACTGAATCAGTACAGCTTACCCAAGACCTGCTATCAGAGTATTCATCTGCTAGACAGAACTGGGCAAAACAAGCCGTAGAGGATAATGAATTCCGTAACGGTAAGCAATGGACGGATGATCAGGTTCAAGCACTACGCAAACGTGCTCAAGAACCATTAGTTGTTAACGTAGTATATTCAGCAGTAGAGCAGGCAAAAGCCATGCTTACTGCAAATTCACCCAAATTTCAATCCACGGCCAGAGAGACATCCGATTCTAAAGTTGGTAGGATGTTTTCCGATATCATGGCTTATATATGGGATCACTCCAATGGGAACGTGGAATTGAAACAGGCTATCGATGACTATTATGTCAAAGGAATGGGTGCAATGATGGCCTACATAGACCCTGATGCAGATCTAGGGTCTGGAGAAGTAAAGCTAAAGTCCATAGACCCATTGGAATTATTTATAGACCCTTCATCCAAAGACCCGTTCTGTAGAGATGCTGCTCATATCATTATCGGTAAGATAGTGTCAGAGACTGCTTTGATAGAGCATTATCCAGAATTTGAAGAACAGATAAAGGAAACCTCTGAGACGAGTTACATCAATACTACCTCTGAATCCAGATATGGATTAAGGAATGAGGATGTGACGAATAAGAGAAGATTGACTGGATCTCAGATAACGGGTGAAAGGGAATTAGAGTTATTTGAGCGTTATACAAAAATTAAAAGGCCTTATTACAAGATATACGATCCTTTGAGCGATGACCAAAGAGTTTTGGATGAGGTACAGTATGAAGAATACAAGCAAGAACCTATTGTCATATTGACCAATGCAGAAGGTCAGTCTGTTTTTACAGATAAAGCCAATGTGGATACTTACATGGAAATGGCAGAGAAAGTAGGAAAGACCTTTCATTTAATGCTAGACCCTATGACGGGTCAACCCATCCCAATGGAAGGAGAAGAACATGCTGGTGCCATACCCAACAGTACATCCACAATAGATATTTTGACCAAAGGTCATCTTATTGAGGATAATGGGATCATGGTCAATGAGGTAGAGCTTACTCAGATCAAGCAATGTGTCAGTACTGGTGATACAGAATTATTTAGTGTGGTACTTCCAATAGAAGAATATCCCATTGTTCCTTTCATGAATGGATTCAATCGTAATCCATATCCTTTATCCGATGTGAGACTGGTCAAGGGATTGCAGGAATACATCAATAAGATACGTAGTCTTATCGTGGCTCACGCCAGTAGTTCTACCAATGTAAAGCTTTTGATTCCCAGAGGAAGTATGGATAAAGCTCATTTAGAGGCTGAATGGGGAAAGGCTGGTACTGCAGTCATAGAATTTGATCCAGAACTAGGGCAACCTATCGTTGCTGGGCCTGTACCACTTCCAAATGAATTGTATAAGAACGAAGCAGATGCAAAAGCAGACATAGAACGTATCTTGGGTATTTATGCCTTGATGCAAGGAGACCAAGGTGGTGCTCCTCAGACCTATAAGGGTACGGTAGCCTTGGATGAGTACGGTCAAAGAAGAATTAAATCTAAAAGAGATGATGTTGAGGAATGCCTCAATCAATTGGCGAAGGTGGTAGTGGGATTGGTTCAATATGTATATACGGGGCAAAAAGTCATGCGATTGATGCAACCCAACAATAGACCAATAGAGATACCAATCAATAGTCCTATGTATGACAATGTGGGTAATGAAGTAGGCAAGATCAACGATATAACGGTTGGAAAATACGATGTTATTGTTTTGTCAGGGTCTACGTTACCTTCCAACAGATTCGCTCGATTTGAGTACTATATGCAGCTTTATCAAGCAGGTCTAATAGATCAGCTAGAAGTATTAAAGCAGACTGATGTGGCAGACATGGAGGGAGTACTGGAGCGTGCAGGTCAAATGCAGAAGATGCAACAACAGATGCAACAGCAAACTGAAGAGATCAAGAAACTACGTGGCGATCTTCAGACAGCACAGCGAGAGTCTTTACATGATAGAAAGCGTGTAGAAGTAAAAGAATTTGAAAAGAAACTGGCAAAGGCAGAAGCTAAAGTTGAAATGGCATCTCAGCTTTATAAATCTCGTTTGTCAGATGAGCTAAAGATGGCTAAAGAGGATATACAAGAGTTCAATGAACCGAATCCTACCAGAGAGATAAATGAAGAGATGCTAATGTTGGATGAATAATGAGTTTAGGTAAATATGCTATTCCAATAGGATTAGGTGCAGTTGCTGGTTTGTCAATGAGGGGTGGAAGTCAAGATGACCAAGTAGAAAAGTTTTTAAACGATATAAAAGTTAAATTAAAAAACGGAGAGCCTATACCAGATGAAATGCGTGGAGTACTATCAGGAGTACAAAGTACTTGGGGTGATTTAGATATAAATAATGATCTTTTATACGAAGCTAATTTAATTAATGATTATCTAAATGGAGAATTTAAGCAAAGAGAAGATGGTAAATATGAATATAAATCTTTATTACTAAAAGATCAAGAAATGCCAAAAGATTTTATTTTAAGCAATTTTCCTGTTGATAAATTTTTAGAAGCTGATAAAGGTTATCACGATAATCCTTTTACAGAAGGTTTACCACAAGGGGATACAATGAGCACAGAGGATTTTAGATAATGGCAACGTATCATCCAGATGGAAACAGAGATTTTAGAAGGTATATGGAGAGTGCTGTTCCGGGAACGGGTATATTAGGTGCGAATCTATTATACATGTCTCAAATGGGTAAGATGGGTGGAGTTAATGATAATCTTGCATCTGCTATAGCAAAAGAAGCAAAAAGATTAGACCCACGTTTAAAAATCAACAATATGAATCCAAATGATCTATTTAGAGGCAGTGGGGTAAAACCTCCTTTTGATATGTCTCCTTTTGGAGCTTCCTATCACCCCAGAACAAATACAGTGAATTCACCTAAAGGTAATTATGGATTCTTGGCACACGAGTTAGGTCATGCAGAACAGTACAAAAATCCACTATATCGTAAAACAATAGCTCCGTTATCCAAGTTAGGAAGAATAGCAGGTGGCTTTGGAGCATTGGCTCCCATATTTACAGATAATGAGCAAGAGGCAAAAAGAAATTCTATAATTGCAGGAGCTATGCAAGTACCTACTCTTGTAGAAGAAATAGATGCATCAAGAAGAGGTTCAAGAATTTTAAACAATCAAATAAAAAACAAACCAGTCGCTATGGGAACCAAGGCAGGTAAGTTAGGTCAAGCTTTGATGAAAATGAGGCCATATGTAGGAGTACCTACTTATGCTCTAGCAGCTATGACACCATATTTGTTGTACAAGTATTATAAATCAAGAGGTATGTATGAAGGTACATACTAAAGAATTGAAGAAAGCGGTTGCTGGAAATAACCAAATCGCAAAGGAAAAGTAATGGAGAATATCATAGAAACACGTAATGCTGATCAGGCAACACAAGAGGATGCAATGCTCAATGTAGAGCAACCTGCAATACCTAATGGGGAGATACCACTAAATAGTGGTGTGTCTGAGTCAATTACGCAAGAAACACAAGAAGTCTCCCCAAGAGACGACTCAACTCGTTTTGAATATTGGCAATCACAAGCTGACAAAGCCAAGGGAGAGCTTAATGCAATACGTCAAGAATTGGATTATTATCGTAATAGTCCAAATCAAGACATGCAGAGTTCTGCCTCCAATGGACAACCTCAAGCATACCCTGAACAAGGATTGCAAGAGTCTTCACTGAAGGAGCCATCAGCACCTGAAAGACCACATTCATACAATGAGGTAGATGCTTACAATGACCCACAAAGTGATTCGTTTAAGTATCGAGTAGCTAAAGAAACCTATAGAGATCAGTACATGGATTTTCTAAAAGAAAAAGACCAAGTACGTGAACAGGAACTGCAAGCACAATACCAAGCTCAAATGCAACAGCAACAGACACAGATGGTACAGCAACAGGCTATGAGCCATGCTGTAAATAACTTCGGATGGGAGCAGAATAAAGCAATGGAGTTTGTAAGGTGGTCGCAGAATCCTGAAAATCTTACCTTAGACAATTTAGCTAAGTTGTTTGAATTAAGGACAAACCCTAATCCAGTAGTAAAGCAAAGAACTGAAGAGATGCAACAACAGGCGAATCGTTTGAATGTGCCTAGAACTGCAGCAGTTCAAACTGGTCAGGCAGAACAGCCTAGATCAGATGAACAACTTTTTAGCGATGCCTTACTGGGTAGGTAAGTCGTAAAGTAAACTAGAACACTCATTCGTTGGCTACGAATGGGTATAAACGTAGGAGTTACAAATGGCTACAGAAAAGCTAATGAAAGCTTCTGGTGTACTTTATACGGATAGACGGAATTTTTACGTAGATCCGCAGGTCACTAAGGAGCTATGGACAGACGTTGCCCCTTTTACTACATTAATTAGTAATCAGGAACAACGTAATGTACCAGATCCTGTGTTCAAAATGTTTGAACATAGAAATCCTTGGATAAAGCAAAGCTTTGTCATGGGAACATGTGCTGATGGTTCAGCAGATAAAACCATACCAGATAACAATACTGGTATCAAGTTCGATAGTGCCTCAAATCCAGCTACGCCAGTAGATTCATCTACGGGTCTTGGAGGGGTTACAGCTATAGCTGATGAGCATATTGGACTTGTTTTAGAAATTCGTTCATCTGCTGGAGTCTTAAGAGGTAAAGCTGTAATTGGCAAGTCAGGTTCAGATTACATGATTAAAAGTCTTGGTGGAACCATTGAGCTTACAACGGCTGATGTTTGTACTGTAATTGGTAATGCACATGGCGAAGGTGGATCAGCACCTGAAGCATGGTCAGATGAGTTAAGCGTTGTTTGGAACTCAACTCAGATATTCAAGACACCTTTACAAGTTACTGGAACTCTTGAAGCTGCAGTACTTAAAGGTGAATCATCTGAATTAGCTAGACTTCGCAGAATGAAAGCACAAGAACACAAAATGCAAAAAGAAAAAGCTTTCTTATTTGGTAAGAGAGTTGGTGGCGTAGGTCTTGATCTTCAAGATGGTTCTACTTCTGATCTTTTTGGAGATGGTGGTCGTACAGATGCAGATGGAAATCTTATCAGAACTACTTATGGACTAATTGGTGCATTAGAAGACTATGGTCAATCTTCTGGAGACGATCAAAATGTGTTCACTGTAGATAGTTCATATTCATACAGCAACTTTGTTGATGATATGGAAAAAGTATTCCAGTACATACCAGAGTCAGGCGTTAAGCGTGCTTTTGTTGGTGCTGGTGCTTTAGGATACTGGTCTAAAATGGCTGGTTCTTCAGGAATAGCTGGCAACTCAGGTTGGACAGTTTCTCTTGGAGACATGAAACGTGATGCTCTTGGTTTCAATTACAGAGTACTTGAGACTCCTCATGGAATGTTGCAGTTGATTCCAGCTCCAGCATTACGTGGAGACTACAACAAGTACATGGCAATTGTATCTGATGAGAATCTGTTTCATGCAGTTTATCGTCCATCCATGTATCAGACAAACATTAAGACCGATAATGCCTTTGATGGTGTTAAAGATCAATACATGTCTGATGAAGGTGTTGGTATACAGCTAATTGAAAGTCATCACTTGTTTAAAATCACAGCGTAAGGGAGGCTTATAATGGCTAGACCTTATTTAGGTGGTTCAAGTGCAGGAGTCAAAGAACTGACTGCTGCTTCAACATTGGCTATTGCTGATAGTGGTAAAGTTTTTATGCTTAACTCAAGTTCTGAGTTTGCAACAACTTTACCTGCTCCTAGCAACATTGGGTGGGAAGCTACATTTATTGTAAAAGGAGCACCTTCAGGTGCAAGTTATACAGTAGTAACTCCATCAGGTGCAATACTAGGATCAGTGAGTGCTGGTGCTGCTGATGATGTAGCAGATTCAAGTGATGGTAGCGATACTATTATTACATTTGTTGACGGTTCTGCAGTAGCAGGTGATTATGTAAAGTTAGTAGCAGATGGTACTAACTACTACATAGTTGGCGGTCTTGGAAAAGTCGCTGCTGGTATAACAATCAGTTAATAAACAAAACAAGTTGGGGGAGCTATATGCTCCCCTGACTAGATAAGATGAAGAAAAAAAAGAAAGTAAAAAAGAAAGAAACAATGTTTGAGGCAGTTATAAAAGCCTTAAGAAAGCCATTAAAAATATCATGACTTTTAGAAATATGATGGAAATTATAAAGCAACACCATCCTGATTTGCCTGATAAGCAAATAAAGATAATGTTGAATACAGGTATGAGAGAGTTTTGTAGAAAAACAAGAATACTTACAGATACTGTAACGTTTAATACTGCAGTTGATACGAGGTATTATAATATTGGGAATATTAACTCTAGTGTTACTGGAGAAATCTCAGAAATAACTAGAGTAGACTACAATGGATTTGAAATACCTAGGCTTGTAAGTGCACCTGAAAAAACGGACATAACATGAGTGTAGACGAAAGAACTAGTGCATTAAAACACGCTTACTTTATTGAACGAGATAAGATAGGAATTGTAAAGGTCTCTGATTCAGATACAAGTACTGATTATGTATCTCCGTCAGAAGTTAAGGAAGTAAGATTACACTTTACAAAATTAGACGAAGAATTCTTAAATGCATCTAGTAGTGGTACTGGAATTGGATATGATGAACAATCAAATATTCCAGAAGAATTTCATTTAGCTCTTACTTATTACGCTATTTATAAAGGATACGAATTAAATCCTAAAACCTTAGAAACTGCAATGTATTGGAGAGGTTTATGGAAAGAACAAATATCCGAAGGAAAAAGATATGCCAATAAAGGCAAAGATGGTAGTGGATACCATATTAGGCAATACGACTTTTAATGAGTTATAAAACACAAGTAGAAGATATTATTGGATCAGTAGGAGATGATAGTCTTATTACTCAATCATTATTAAATGCAGGAGCAAAAATAATTGATGCTACTCCAAGAGATAAATTAATGATTTCTGCATTAGATGCTTCTATTTCTAGTTCTGGATTAGACGTTTCTGATAAAAAAGTAATAGAAGTAGTTGTAAGTGCTCGAACAGCAAGACTTGTAACCAATGCAATTTATCTTGAATCAAAGAGTGCCGATTCTATTTACCAAATAAGTAGCAATGATCCAGTTTATGTTTATAAAGGTGAAAAGATTTTTGTAACAATAGGCGGAAGCGATACAGATGGTGATTGTTTTTATGTTCCTAAAATTCCTACTACAGATGGTACCACAGCAATTACTCATGCAAGTAGCAGTGTTGCAAATTTTCCATTAGAAGCAGAATCAATAATGGTTTTAGGATCTTCAATATTGTGTTTACAAAGACTTATATCAGACAAATTAGCAAAATTAAAAACGTATGTACAAACAGATGAAGACTCTGAATTAGCACAAACAGAGATGTTAGAAGTTCAAGCACATCAATCTCTGTTAGCTTCTTTAAAATCAGAATACGAACAAGCATTTCAAGTGTACATAGGAACAACGAATTAATCAAAACGACCATGAGAATACCCAAGCTCGGTAAGTCGTATTAGGAGGAAACAAGATGGGATCACAAGAATACTCAGTAGTAGAATCAGGTAACGTAGGACTTGGACAAGTTGGTTCAGCTATACTAGACACTGGTGAATCAGCAGCAAGTCTAGGAACGGATGTCATAGTTGCTATTACTATGCTTGAAGATACTACTTTCACAACACTTACTCAATCCAACGATAAGATCACTGGTACTGGCTCATCTACTCATGGGAACTCTGTAGTTAATACAGATATTTTTCCTGCAGGTGTAACCATATATGGTAATTGGAGTGCGATTACAGTAAACGCTGGTCTTTGCATAGCTTACTTAGGATAATAAAGTGTTAGGACTAGGTTTATCATTTGCCAAACAAGCGGCAAAGATAGTTAACTATGTAAAAGATAGTTTAAAAGCATATTATCGTTTTTCAGACAACGCCCCAGACTTCCTATTAGACGGGAGTGCATCCCTTTCTGGTAGTTCTCAATACATTGATTGTGGTACTGGATTAGGCGATGCTTTAGGAGATAACTATGCTGGAGACTTAACAGTATCTATGTGGTTTAAAGCAGATGTTACAAGTGGCGATGATGGTATGTTTGAGATAGGCAGTTTTACTAATAGTTCTACTGGTACTTTTGTATTGAGAATGAAATCCAACACTCTTACTTGGATAACAAAATGGGATAGAAGAATAGATGTTTCTTTTACAAATACATCATCTTGGCATCATGTAGTCGGTGTATATGATTCAAGAGGTGCAGACTTTACAAAGTTATATTTGGATGGAGTTAGTGTTGGAAGTCCAACTGGTACATTTCCATCTGCATCAGACATTGATTTAAATGGACTTAAAACGACTATTGGTGGATACTATGGTACTCCATACACTTTTGATGGTAAGATAGCAAATGTCGGTATATGGAACAGATCCTTATCAAAAAGTGAAGTCGAATCTATCTACTGGCGAGGTTCTTACTCCGAATTAAAAGATACAGAACTAACCAATCTTGTATCTTGGTATGATTTACAAGGCGATGTATTAGATAAGCAAGGTTCAAATAATGGAACGAATAATGATGTAACCATCAACACCGATTCCTACTCTGGAGAATCACCATTCAAACCGAGGATTCAAGATAAGGCAAATCCAAAGATGGCTGTTCAATTAGCCGATGGTTCTACTTTGTTTGCTGGTTCTGGTGTCAATGTTGATGATTATATTGATTTAGATGCTCATATAGGAGATTTTTCATCACAATCAACTGGTACAATATCTCTTTGGTTTAAAACTGCATCAAGTGGATACCAAGCACTTATATCTGCATCTGATAAAGGAGATGGTTCATCCAACTATACTATATTAATGAACGCTGGTGATATTACCTTAAATATAAGAGATAATGCTGTATATGCTATTGATGCTACTAACACAACAAATTATAATGATAATGAGTGGCATCACCTTGCTTGGACTGTAGACGGTTCTGGTAATAAACTGTACATTGATGGAAGTCAGATCACTCTTACCTATAGTGCAGGATCTGCATCAACTCAAGCGTATTTTAGCAGTATAACTGATTTAGATGCTCTCACTATTGGAGGTAATAAGGATACTCATGGTAGTTTAAGAGTTGAATCTAAATTCAATGGTTCTATGGCAAATGTAGCATTGTACTCATCAGCCTTAACCCAAACTCAAGTACAAGAGTTGATGTTTACAGAGAAATACTCTGGCTTATCATCAGCCCTAAAGACCAATCTGGTATCTTTCTATGATATGGGTAGTAGTTCAAATCCTCACAATGATTTACATGGAAGTAATAATGGTACAAACAATAGTACTACTGTTAATACAGGATACACATATTCACCACATGGAGTAGTAGATCCATTAAACTATGGTGAGTTGTACTCTGGAAGGGCATTGTCTTTTGATGGTGTAAATGATGCTCTTTCTATAGATAGCCTTACATTATCAGGTAGCCAAGCGACATTTAGTCTTTGGGCAAAATTTGATTTTATTCAAGCGAATAGATACATATTTGATACTGCAAACTCTTCCAATGCTAACCGACTTATAATTGGATTTAGAGATGATTCTGGCTCAGTTAAACTTGCTTATATGGATCAAGGTGGAACTGGTTGGAAATATTTTGGTTCAGTCATTGCGAACAAATGGTATCATATTGCTATTGTATTTAATGGAACAACTTTAAGTGGCTATGTAGATGGTGTTCAATATGGAAGCGACCAAACAATCACTGCTATAGATTTAAGTTCTCAAACTCAATCTTTTATAGGGGCGAATTATGTTCCAGATGGTTCTTTTCTTGGGGGTGACATTTCTAATGTAAAAGTATTTTCTACTAATTTATCAGAAGCAAATATTCAACAACTATATAACAATCCAGAGACAGTATTACCTACAGGAGTATCTGCATCTAATCTAAAGTTAGACCTACCAATGCAAGAAGGTTCTGGTTTATATGTTTACGATGGTAGTGGCAACCAGAATCATGGAACTATTGCTGGTGCAACTTGGGCAACTGGTGAATCAGATGGCTACCAATCCAGTTTAGTACGCTCTAACACTCCGATGATATTTGATGGGAGTGATGATTATGTGGATTTACAAGCACTTCCTTTATTTGATGACATATTCGATGGCGGTGGAACTTTCTCTTGTTGGTTTAATGCAAAGTCAGATGGGGAAAACGATGTTGGTGCAATA
>Ga0181417_1000039_pt1 | contig 38460 bp, 51 predicted proteins | sample 40SPOviralmetaG_FD_130142 | JGI IMG/M metagenome (GOLD analysis project Ga0181417, IMG submission 130142) | Marine viral communities from the oligotrophic San Pedro Time Series (SPOT) site, San Pedro Channel, CA, USA - 40 SPOT_SRF_2013-02-13 | ecosystem: Environmental > Aquatic > Marine > Strait...
AGCAGCAACCTTCTTCAGAACTTTCTTCACTGTAGGTTTGATTACCTTCAGAAGAATGTCAGCGAATGGTTTAGCAAGCAGTGCAGATGTAGTAGCAACTACAGCAATACCCCCAGTGGTGATAACAACACCAGTTGGGGGTAATCCATTTATTACTTGTGTAATGATAGGTACATCACCTACCTCTCGGATACATTGGTCTCCAACCAACTTGTATCCTAATACTTCTTTGCGTCCACTATCAAACAGGAACCCCACGGGTTCTTTATCTAACTGTTCTTGAGTAGGACATTGAATGTCTGCTGTTGCTGCTGGTGCCTTTGGTGCTGCTGGTGTATCTGTTTTTGTATCTGTAGGTGGATTAGTTTTTGATCCTTTGTACGCAGGTACAGGAGATTCATTTGTAAACTTCAGCTGACCTTTATCATAATCGATAGGATTAAATGATGGTGTACCTGCATCACAAAATACTTTGACACCTTTTGGATCTAATTCATTGATGTCAAAGTTATTATTTTCATTTTGTTCGTGTGCTTCTACACACCCAGGCATGTCCACGATAGGGACCCCAATCATATTAGTGACTGGGTAGATTGGAGGGACACTAGGAGTTCGTACCTCGGGAGCAGTCCATATATTAATTGGACCGATATCAAGTTCACGAATATTAATTCCCTCTGTACTAATGTCTGGGATATCCATATTAGAATGGCAGTGCAGCACCTGTGGTAGAAGGCACAGAAGGTATCTCTGGCATAGCAGCATCTACCATTCCTGGTAGTGCTTCTGTGATTGCTTCGGTGATAGCAGCAGTTGCTTTCTCCCTAGCACCTTCAATCAATGTATCCTTTTGAACGTAAAGATAAGCACCACCCCCGAGAACAGATAGAGAAACTAGACCTGACAATAATGCGACACCGTTAATAATCTTTTGCATCTTTTTTCTCCTTTGGAGGTTCTTCTTTTGAATCGTCTTTCTTTTTAGACGCAACGACACCGAACGTCGCAAGCGTCCCCGTGAAGACGCTGGCAATAAAAGTCGGATCGATGTTTTTTTGAGGAATACCAGGAACAGTTACATAATTAAGAGTCAGAATTGCTGCTGACCATCCAAGAATAATAACTCGGACGAGAGTTGATACACCCTCATCCGCCCACTCAAATTTGTTTTCCTTTTTGGCTCCCTCTTTTTTCTGTGGTGTTGAATCCATAGTTTTTTCTTGACGGCGAAAAAGCATCGTCGAGTAAAGAGTTAGGCAAAACTATTTATTTGATGTAACCTTCTTTCTCTAGGTATTCTCTAGTCAAGGGTGTTGGTTCATAAACTTCCCACATATTACCACCAGCACAAGCAGCAAGAGCATTCATTGTCATGTTCTCTGTTCTACCTGCCCACTGTGCTTCTGCTTCCCAAGGTACAGCAGAATCAGGATAGGTACGTTCTGCTAACACACGCCAGATCATAGGAACGTCATCCTCTGGCTTGATGATAGCAATCAGACTGTTGTCAATCGTTCCTGCCATACAATCCTGTGCTGCATGCCATCCTTCATGACGCATCACCATCATCAGGATGTTAGGTTCGCCCATGTGATCCTTATTGAGGAAGAAGTTATTGGAGACCGTGTGATAGACACCACGGTGACCTTTAGGAAAATACTTACTATCAGCAAGGAATACATTCACTCCAACTTGATTGAGTGAATGCAACATATTATGAAACTCACCAGTGACACCAGTGAATTCTTCAGTGTTATCATACTTCGATGAGATGTCAAGCATGGAGTTTACTTTCACTACATCATCGGTGCATTCACCTAGCAGCATACATCCCATAGAGTGCATGGTATTGTAGTCAGTTTCTTTAATCGGTTCTGCTTGTGCAGGAATAACAATCGCAGCTGCAGCAAGTGCAGCAAATAATGTTTTGATCATGAAGTGATTACTTATTTGTCCTCATTGTACCAGAAATCTTCCCAGTCGTCAAGACTAGCTTCATATATTCTTGGGTTTTCAGTCTGTTCAGCATCTGTATTCATTGACCGCATCCAAAACTTGATTCAAAAAATGGTGAGCACCATCATGCCATTGACCTGTCTTATCTTTATGAGCGTCAGAATATAAATCTGTTTTCATTTTATAAACTTTATTCAGGATATCGTTCTTGGTCATTTGTGATCGCGGCATAATGTAATCCTGTATTCTATTATTTATTAAAGAGTCCGATGAAGTATTCTGCATCAACAACCACTAAAGGTTTCTTCCTATTCTTTTTCATGACTACGATAGGTTCATAGTCACCACAGTTTGATGCTGCCTGTTCATATGCATCCCAGACATTGAGTCGTTCAACGTTCTTACATTCTATCGAGTGTGGAAACTTTTGTCTAGCAGCTCGTGCCATTATCAGGTCTTCACCACCTGCACCCATAGACCGAGACTCGACATCCTCTGGATGTACATCGAGCATCTCGATCAACATTTGTCTTACCCACTTTTGTAAGTTACGACCCTTTGCTTTAGCACTCTGTGTTTTCATCGGTCCCACGGATCAGGTATCTGTATCTGTACTTCATTGCTCCTAGTCTCCACGCTTGTGCTAGGTTGCTCGGTCCTCTCGACAGAAGGTCTCTCTCCTCCTGATTGGGTAGGTTTGTTGCGAGCAATTTCTCTCTCCATTCTAATGCCATGTAACCACCTATAAAATATATTCATTGTGCGGTATTCTCCCAGAAACCTGGGATGTTTTCACCACGTAGAAACTTACCCCAGTTGACAGTATTATAATCAATACTATTATCCCAACAGAACTTTTGCATTACCTGCATCAGCTCTTCTTCATTCATCCTAGTCCACCAATAGATCGTATACTGATCGTTACGATCAACTTGTTTCATTACCTCTAGATATTTTTGGACTGCCCTAGGTTGATTAGGGTCTGCCTTCATAGGCACAGGTAATGGGGTATCAGGATTCATAATCTTATAAGCGTGTTGTCATCATCTGTAAAGATCTTATCCAATCGAGTAAGATCAAAAGCAATAGTAATACGAGGAGTATCTTGTTGATTAACTGTAGTGTAGTGAGGTAAGTAATTAGGAAATAGTGTCAGTTTACCTGGCACATTTTCTGCCTCATGATTTCTACCAATGTCATCATAAGGATGATTGTAAATGGTCTTGGTATCTACAGCAGCAACAGTTAGATGTCCCCCCAAGTATGTATATGGGTGAACAGAGTGCCAATGTGTTTTGATCCTTTCACCTTTCCTCAATACATTAGCCCAACATCTAATTTGTACTTTAGGTACAGAAGAAAGTATGCCAAAAATACTCTGATAGTATTGCCCATGAAATTTTTTAATCTCTTTATGCAACTGATCGGTAGCAGGAAACCCCCAGGTCAAGACATTAAAATGCCTGAACCTAGAGGTAAGACTATTGGGACCTAGACCAGTGTTCCCATCACTACTAGCAGGGAATTGGTCTTTGATCTCTTGTTCTTTCTGTAGAATAATTTTAGTTAGTTCACCGCAGTCAATATCAATTTGCTTTTCACCAATAGTATAGTCCCAAGTGGGAGCAAAAGGAGACTGGGGCGGATCACTCTTATGGTGAACCGCACACCACTCATTTGTCATAGTTTAAATCCAGAGAATGTTTTTTCACCAACGTCTTGTTTGATACCACCAATGACATAGGACTCAACCTCTGTCTCTTGTGGTGCCACCTGCATGGACTTGGAGTTCAACCAATGCTCTGTCCATGGTAGTGGATTGTTAGAGATAGGTTGATCAAATACAGGCTTCATGTTAATAGATTTCATGCGACGGTTAGCAACCCACTCAACATAGTTCTTGAGTAGTTTGTCATTCAAACCGATCATGCTGCCATCTTTAAACAGATACTCTGCCCAGTTCTTCTCTTCCTCTACACAGTCACGGAACATCTGAATAACATTTTGTTCTTCTTCCTCCATGATACTCATCATTTCAGGGTCATCACCCTTCTGCCAGTTCTTAATCATGTTCATAGTGATAGTCATATGTTGTGACTCATCACGAGCAATCAAACCAATGATCTTTGCATTGCCTTCCATCATCTTGAGTTCACCAAAAGCAAACGAACAAGCGAAAGAAACATAGAAACGAATACCTTCTAGGATATAAACGTTCATGACTGCACGATACAGTTGACGTTTCAGATCATGTAGCGTCCACTGTGAGGTAGGAGAATCTTTGAAGTCTTCTTTCCACAGGTTACCTTGACCATACTCCTGTGCTGCATTAATGAATGCATCATATGCCCTGGTTACACTTTGAGCACGTTCAATAATCTTCTCATCATCGATGATAGTATCAAGAACTTCTGTAGGATCTGGGTATACATTCTTAATGATGTATGTGTAGGACCGACTGTGGATCATCTCCATAGTCTGCCAGATATTCATTGCAGCCTCAAGCTCGGGTAGTGAGCAGTAAGGACTAAAAGCCATCCCAGGACCCCTGCCTTGTACAGAATCCAGGAGGATTTGGTACTTAAGGTTACTAGTGAAGATGTGTTTCTGTTCTGGACGAAGTGTCTGATAGTCGGCACGATCTTTCTGTAGTGAGATCTCTTCTGGTCTCCAGAAATAACCCAGTTGTTGCTGTGTAAGTTTCTCAAAGACAGGATACTTGTATTGATCATAACGTTGCACTCCCAAAGGAGCACCAAAGAACATAGGTTGTTTCATAGCATTCACTTTATTAGTATTAAAGACAGTCATGCCTTCAACAGATTTCTTTGGTGTTTCATCGCTTACTCTAAATTTTGCAACTGTCACAGTCTTCTTCCTCGGTTTGGGTTTCTAGAATTTGAGTTAATAGGTCTTCGATGCTTTGCTTTTTGTCGTCTTCTTCTGGATCTTCTTTTGCATCATAAGTGTTTTGATAATAAGAAGTCTTCCAACCGTACTTGTATGTAGTTAAGAAATCTTGTGCCATAACAGACACAGGGATCTCATTATCAGGATAGTTCAGTGGATTGTAACTCCAGTTACCAGAGATTGCCTGGTCGAAGAACTTCTGCATCACAGCAACAATATTAATATAGCCAGCGTTGCTAGGCATATCCCACAGAAGGGTATAATTGTTTTTAAGAGTCTGGTATTGCGGGACAATCTGTTTAAGTGGTCCCTTCTTGCTCTTCTTAACGGACAAATACCCTCTAGGTGGTTCGATTCCATTTGTTGCGTTTGACACAACGGAACTACTCTCGCTTGGCATTTGAGCGGACAACGTGCTATGTCGTAGTCCGAATTCCTGGATTGCCTGCCGTAGAGTTCCCCAATCAAGCGATAGGTCATTTGGTACTAGTTCGTCAACGTCCTTTTTATATGTATCAATCGGAAGAATACCCTGTGAATATTTTGTGCGATTAAAGTATCCACAAGCACCTTTCTCTTTAGCAATCTGATTGGATGACTTAAGCAAGTAGTATTGAAATGCTTCAGTCAACTCATGAACCAGCTTCAACGCACCACTATCACCATAGTGCTCACCCTGCTTCGCCAGGAAATGTGCTAGACCGATGTATCCGACACCAAGTGACCTACGATTAATTGTGGACTCTCTCGCCGCCTTTACGGGGTACTCCTGATAGTCGATGAGTTCTTCTAGACCACGAACAGCAAGGTCACATAGATCCTCAAGGTCATCAAGGTTCTTTAGTTTACCCACGTTGATAGCAGATAGAATACACAAAGCAATCTCACCCGACCCATCAATGTGTTGAATAGGATCTGTGGGAAGAGTAATCTCTTGACATAGGTTACTCATGTTCACCTTATCCAGGAAGGATGAATGTGAATTGCAGTGGTCGATGTTCATCAGATACATGCGACCAGTCTCTGCACGATTCTTCAGGAGATTTAGAATTAAATCTTGCGCCCCGACAGTCGTTCTTGGAACAGACTGATCTGATTCATAGTCCACATAGCAAGCGTCAAATGCATCAGTACCAAAAGCGTCATAGAGACCTGGTACGTCATGCGGTGAGAATAAGCTAATCTCTCCATTCGCAATGAAACGTTCGTAGAAAATTTTTGAAATTTGGATTGAGTAGTCAAGTTTCCTCACTCGATTGTCTTCTGATCCTTTATTGTTCTTAAGAACAATAATATCTTCTATCTCTTGGTGCCAGATTGGGAAGTGGACTGTCGCGCTTCCACCTCGGATGCCATTTTGAGTGCAACATCTGACAGTTGCTTCAAACTTTTTAAGGAATGGGATAACACCCGTGTGTGCAACTTCTCCACCTCGGATCTTACTGTTGACTCCACGGATTCTGCCTGCGTTGATACCGATTCCTGCACGTTGAGCAACGTAGCGGCCAATCGCCATGTCACTAGAAAAGATACTATCGAGGGTGTCATCGCTATCAACAAGAACACAGCTAGCAAATTGTCGAAGTGGAGTTCGCACCCCTGCCATGATAGGTGTGGGTATGTTGATTTTGTGTTTGGAGATCGCGTCGTAGTATCTCTTGACATAATCGAGTCTGGTAGCCAGTGGGTATTCAGCAAAGAGAGTTAATGCAATAAGCATATACATGTACTGTGGAGTCTCGTAGACTTCTCCAGCACTTCTATCTTGTACTAGGTATTTATCCGTAACCTGACGTAGACCAGCATAAGTGAATAGATAATCGCGTCCATGATCAATCCAAGAATTAATCTTTACCCAGTCTTCGTCACTATACTTGTCTAGAATTTCTTCATCATAGACCTTATTGATCGTAGCATTATATGCAGTCACGTCAAACACTGAAGGCATGCCTTCCTTCCAGATGTTCTTATGGAACGCCTCCTTGCGTAGGCAGGACAGGAGCAGGCGAGCAGCAACAAATTGATAGTTGGGATGGTCCAGGTCAATTAGATCGCTTGCAGAGCGAATCAGGATCTCCTGGATCTGTATTGTAGTGATGCCATCAAAGAATTGAATACCAGAATTCATCTCCACCTGGCTAGAGGAGACACCACCGAGACCTTGGCATGCCTCTTCAACCATCTTATGAATTTTTTCTAGGTCGAGAACCTCAACCGTTCCATCTCTCTTTTCTACATTGATGCTCATACTTTCTTCCATGTGTTCAGTTTAAGTTTAGCTTCCAGTCCACGGTAGGTGTTTGATTCTACCATATGTTGCACGTCATGTCCAGCAAGGTACATGTCGTTTATATCCTTTTGTGTAATTGATGATGGCCAGATAACTACGGAGTTGCCACTATCGATTGTTTTACTGACTCGATTGACGATCTCTCTATTTCTCGGTTCGTTATCGTATACGTAGCAGCAATCGCTAGCAGTCCCATCAGGCACATGAACGTCACTTCCACACATAGCAATCGCATTGCGAATGAACGTGCTGTCAAAGGGACCTTCAGTGATGTATACTCTTTCATTAGCATTTATTTTATCAAGACCAAATATTTTAGGTTGCGATTCGTCTAGTATGATAGTAATGTATCGCAACTTGGTTCTAGGTGAGAGTGATCTACCTTGATAACCAAACATTACTTTATCTGCTGTGTATAGTGGCAGAATAATACGTGGACCATCGCCTCTCATGTCATCGAATGTAGGCGTTTGTGTGTTGGTCCACTCTTTAAATTTAGGACAGTACAGGAAATAATCCAGATCTTTAATTTTGCGTTGCTCTAGATATTGACGTGCGGGGTGAGAGTTATTTAGCTCCGAAATCTTCTGTAAATTGAGAGATGATTTGAATACTGGTTTTTTAAAATCAAACTTTGGATCGGGCGTCTGTGTGCCCTTGCCAGTGAGACCATCACGGTATCTCTCCATGATATATTCATTATAAAGACCAGGGTTTTGATCCTTCAAAAAATTAGTGAAGGTTCTACCAACACCACAGTTGTGGCATTTATAAACATAGTCAGTCTTTACACGAAAAATATACCCACGCGCTAGGTGCTTCTTCTTTTTACTATCACCACAGTAAGGGCATCTGAAGTTATACAGGTGCTCTTTCTTCTTGGCAAACCTTTGTAGTTGAGGACTAACTAAACTTACGTATTTGCTGTCTAGGTAGCTCATTATTAGAATCTGTCACTCCACCCATAATACCAGAAATTGTGGGTGGCGTCAACACTTTCATGAGAGGTGGAACCACTTGTAATACTGCCACAAGGGTCGCAAGGACTGCTCCTGCACCGACAACAAACTTTGCGTTGGCATCCACTTTCTTCTGTACGAGACTAATCCTCTCATGCAGAACCTCATTATCTTTATCATGTCTTACTTTCATTTCTTCAAGCATACCGATGATGAGTTTATCGGCACGTTCAGATTCATCCAAACGATTTTCATGGCGCTCCAAGATAACAGCAATCTTATTACTGTTATCAGAGATTGTTCCTACTGCTCTTTCAAGCTTGTCAAGCATCTCTTTCGAGAGATCTTCATAAATGTTCAGTTTACTTTCTAATACTGCTAATCTACCAAGACCGAGAGCCATACCTATACGTTCCTTACAGCGAAATCTAATGCCGACTGGTACGTAGCAGCATCTTTGTTGAGCATATAACGAAACTGTGTCTGGTGCTCATTAGGAAGTTGTGCATAGCATGCAGCAATCCTCTTTGCAGAAAAATTATCAAGGTTCTGTTGCGATCCATCACCAAATGTAATCTTCGCAAAGGAAGACTCACCAGAAGGATTGAGTTCGGAGGTTGCAACTTGGAGTGCAACGTCCAGGGCATCTTGTTGTGCAGTGGATTCAGTCATAATTTCTTTAGTCACTTCAGTTTCTTCTTTCTTAAGTTTTTTTGTTTGGTCAGATGCCTTCTTTTTAAAGTCAGACATACGAGCCTTCATTAGCACGTCCATTTCTTTCGTCTTGGACTGCATTTTCTTCTTCGCTTCGTCCCGTTTCTTCTGCAGATCTTTAGAACGGCCAAGTTTTTTCATCTGACCGATTTGTTTCTGCGCTCTTTCTGTTTCAGAAGGAGCTGCTTCTACAATTTGAGTATCTAATTCTTCTTTCATTTTCTTACGGGACTGTATACGAGAGAGCATTGTTTTTGCACCCTTGGTGCGACCATCTACCTTGTCTTGATTGGCTTTCTTATATCTACGATGAGACTTTGGGTTAACAAATACGAAAGCAGGTGGCATTGACAAAGCAGCGCCATCACCAGCCATCATTTCATTCACAGTAGATTTAGATTCTTCAGACATTCTTGATCAACGTCGAGGTTTAGACTTTCTGGTAAGCGGTTAAGGGTCAACATAAAAGCTTTTAATCTTGACCAGTGTTTCGCCTCTATTTTATAAAACAATAGAGGCGTTGCAGCATCATCAAATACATTATACATGACGATGATATGATTTAAAATGAGATGAACTTTCAACTCACCGTGCATTTCATAACGACGAAATAAACGTTTGACGCACTTAATCTTATTTAGATCTTTTTTAAAGTCATCATACGTGGCGGAGTTCGGGTTATTATAATTACGTATAGCAAACATCAACCAGTTGTCCTGGTTCAACTCATCGAACTTCATTTATTATTCGGCGGTAGTAACTATCGCGGTAGCGGAGATAACTTCAGTACCACCATTAGTGGAGTTGATCTTGACACGGTAGGAACCAGCGTCAGTTGTTGCATACTCTGCAACCGCAAAGGTTGTTGCAGTCTCTCCAGAAATGTTCGCCCAACGATTTGCATCAGACAACTTCTGCCACTGATAGGTGAGAACAGAAGCATCTCCAGGAGGAGTTGCGATAGCGGCAAGAGTAAGTGTCAAAGCAGCAGCTTCAGCAACTGCAGTATTTGCAGGTTGTGTAGCGATGGTGATTGCTACGCTTACGTCTGCTGCCTGTGCATCATCTGCCTGTGTCTCGTTAGAGTTAGCTTCAGGACCAGCGATAGTTACTAGCATCTCTGCCTTATGGCGAGTGTGACCATCACAATCAGTGAAGGTGTAGTAAGACCACCAACCAGGAGCATTCAAACCACGAGCCTTATTCTCGGCAAGTGCTGCTTCGGTGTCGTCAATAAAAATTGTTTGTTTTGCTTGCGATGATGCAGCAATGCCAATGCCTGCTTTGGCTTTGTTAGCATTGCTGTCATCCTTTCCGTATAGGGACATGAGTTTTCAGCGCGTTTATATTTACCTAATATGTATTTATAAAAAAAAGGGAGCGGCACTATACCACTCCCTATATTATCACTCTTCTCTATTCTTAATCGCTTTGGTGACAACTTCAAGTAGTTGATCATCCATGTCAGTCTTGGTCAGCTTAACCGCTTTAGCAAGAATAACAAGACAGATCTCAACCATCTTCTCACCGAGTTCTTCATTCTCTGGGATTTTGTTAATGGCATCGGTAATAATTTTTGACGCCAAGGGAAGTAAAAATGCTAGCATGATTTTAGGGGCATAGTATACGCCCTTATTTAGTCTGCCTTTTTCTGACTCTTCATTGCCTTGAGAATATACTTTTTATTCTTTTTATTATTCTCTTTATCCTCGGCAGCACCGTCTTTGATGTCAGGCATCACTTCAACGTGTGCCGTTTTTACTTTTTTTCTTCGCCAATCTCCTTACGAAGTTCTGCCTGCTCTTTCATCTTCTTACTGGTGTTGATAATCTTGGAGACCTTCTTGCGGCGAGCAAGCAGATACTTATCAGACTTATCATGATCACCATCGTTGTCGATGTCCTTATCTTCCTTACCTACGGGATCAAGTTTCTTCTCTTTGATCTCTTCGCCAGTAGGCTCAAACCCTGCCTTAACGCAGTTGTTAACTTCCTTACCACCTTTCTTCTTGGTGCCTTGCTTCTTATATCCTTTCCAGCAAGAGGTGTTACCGTTGTCATCTTTGCCATCCATCTTGACTTCAAAGATGTATGTCTCACCACCTAGTTCAAAAGAGAGTGACTCTTTCTTGGCAGTCTTTGCAGATTTAGTAAAGGCATCAGCAGCAGGATAGTCCTTACTACCTTTCTTTGCAGGTGCTTCACCACGCTTCTTTTTAGCATGGATGTTGGCATAGAGACCATTCTTCTCTTCTAGGTCTTCAGTCTCTTCACGAGCAACAACCTTTGTAGTATCTCTGATCTCTGCTCCAACAGAATACTTCATGCCTTGACCTGTACGCAGGTTAGCAGCAGGATCAGGAGGAGCAGCGTTTGTTTTAGGATCTTTAGTCGAGAAGTCATCCTCTTTCTTTTCCTTACCAGAAAGGTCAGGGATAGAAGTGGATGCATCAGTACCACCAGCAGGACCAGGAGCTCCTAGATCTTTCTTCTCTGGTGCGGGGATGGTAGCAGACTCTTCACTGATAGTAGACTGTTGGAATCCATCTCCACCCATCCACTTGGAATACGAATTGATAAGTGCCTGGGAATAGGCATCATTATGCTGCACACTATTGACTGGTTTCTGTCTTTCCATTATTGAAAATACTACTTTTCCTGTCTTTATTTATGGTATCAATTACTTGTACGGCGCGGATATCTTTCACCCATGCTCTAAACATCTCACCAGACTCGGTGATTGCAATGACATAGTTGACTCCAGACCTATGTATACTACCTTTCTGTCCAGTCAATGCATTCATAACAATATCACCTTCAGCAAATGTATCAGTTTGTCTATGCTGTTGACGAACTGCTTGCTCTCTCAATTTTTTGAAGTCTTTCATTTAAAATTAGCGGGGAGTGCTCCTTTAATTTCCATCATCATTGCCATACAATCTTTATCATTCAGTGCTCTGGGTATACCAGACCTAAATGTTTTGAAGTCGGCAGCAAAAGCAGCACGTCTCATCTTTGTTCCAGAAATAGCAAAGGTATCTCCATCAGCATCTCTGCTGCCTGAAGATTTAATTTCTAGTTTTCTAAAAGAAAACTCCGTGCCGTTATATTTATGGAGGAATGACATGGCTGATACCCTATCAGATCCTACAAGAAACACTGCTTCATTATACCCATCCATCATAAGCTCCTGTAAGATCTCCACGGGTTGTTTAGGACCCGAAAAGATTTTACCCTTATGCTCTGGGAACATCTTCTCCATGTAGAATAGTTTACGATGAGGTGGGAGGGGATTCTTTCCTTTAGTGTCGTGGGATTGAGAAATATAAATGCGATAATCATGTCGTCCCGATGCACGTTTCACTCCATCAAAGTTTTCTTTATGTCCCGTAGTAGGTGGTTGGAATCTGCCAAACGTAAAGTAGCAGGTCTTACAATTTAACGCCATTGTTTTTGTAGAGTGAAGTTATTGAATGCAAACTCAAATCTATTAACAAATTTAATCATACTACCATCTTTATGAAGAACATATCCTTCAGGTGTCGTCACCTTATATCCATTCTCTGTCTGGACATAGGTTCGGAACTCTTCTAGGTGGTCCAGTTTATCTATAACCAATTGTTTTAAATCTTGAATCTCTTTATAAAGAGAAATCATAGTCTTAAAGTTATAGACATTATCTAGGAGATAGTTTTCACTCTCATATACTAGCGCACATTTCTTGGTTCTATTAGCAACTGTCTTGATCTTCCCCAACTCCTTCTGCATCTTCTCATCGTAGAAGTTCACCAGGGCATGGACCGTCTCGTCCACGTTCGTAATCTGCGTCCCAGCTCTAACTTCTGAATTGAAGAACTGTTTGATGTAGGTAGAGATGTGGAATTTTTTATCCCCAGTGCTACCCATATTGGAAACAAGATTGTCAAGAAACTTACCAGCAATAGAACACATGCGTTCGATTTTTTGTACATGTCTATCAAAGCGTTGTAATTCTGTTTGACTAAAACCAACTTGATCCATTGGTGTGTCATTTTTAATGACCAATGCATCAGAAGAACCAGTGACATCAGCACCTGCAAGAGCTTGCATGTCTGCAAGGTCATCACCAGTGTAATGAGTGTGGAATACTACACCAATCTTTGCTCTACCTGCTGCTTTGCCGATAGGGTGATCTACTGGAATGCCATAGGTAATAGTGTTAGGTCTGAATGTGTACAGTCTCTCACCATTAACTGTCTCTGTTTTCAATGTGCTGTTAGTAAACATGAGGTCGCCTTGCACGACTCCATCGATACCTAGTTTACTAAAGTATTCTAGAGAGAACTTAAGTTTCTCTGCCAAATCACCTGAATAGTATGTGTCTACATCACCAGGTAAGAAGCATAGTTTTGGTTCTGTTTTGTTGAACACAGATTTAGTGCCAACAAAGAATCTTTTCGTGTATGGATGCACACCACAGATGACTGATGGAGCACCATCCCACTTGGTTTGCATGAAACCTTGAGACTCCTGGTGACCCAACATCTTACGAAGTTCCTTCAGGAAAGCAACTGCTGCAGTACATCCTTCTGTACCATAGTTTAGCATTTCATCTTCTATGTGTTCTAGATGTTTTAATTGCTTAATATTTGCCATTACTTCTTATAGTAATCCCCGTTAGTGTGTGTTGGGAATGTCTCTCCTCCACTCTTTGATCTGATATTAAATTTGAACTCATAGTTCTTTGTTTCAAATAGGATATCAACTCGCTTTCCTTTGCCGTTGACACCACCATAGTGAATCTCAATCTCATTACCAGTCAAAGCAGAAGAATTTGCCATGTATCTCTTATCAACTTCATAGCAATGTACATCTGTACCAGTGTAATGGACCATCCAATATCCATAACCTACACCAGATGCAATGAGTCTTTTCAATGCTCTCACACCAGCAGTATTTAAAGTTACTTTTCTACGATGGTTATTTACTGTTGTTCTAGTAGCATCTTTACCAACATAATCTTGGAACACTGTCTTAAAATCTTCAGGATTGATACCAAACATATTTAAATATGTCATACCAGCTGGTGGTATCACTCCCGTTTTAAAAGCACTAGTTGGAAACAATGACAAATTTTCCTTGCCACCACCTCTAACACCACAGTTAAAGAAAGACAGCGTGTCTCCCATCTTAACTGACAAATAAATTTCTTTAGTTACTTTACCGTTTGCTGGTCCGAATAACAATGTAATATCAGTCAGGGTTTTACCCATATCCAGTGAACTAGAACCACCCGCAGAGATGTATATGTCATTAGTATTTCTCATCCGCAATGGTCTAGAACTATTGTCACCACCAGCGTGTTTAGCACCCTTGTATGTAAGTCTTGTTGCTTTAGTTATCTTCTCAATGATTTGTTTTGCATGCTCTGGGTAAGGACCACCCTCTTCAAAGTAGTGCTCGCAACTAGTGAAGAGATCTTTTTCATAGTCATTACCTTTATTTGTTTTACCACCCTTCTTACCTTGACCACCAAATTCTGCTGTCTTTACTAAATCTTGGAAGTCAAAGGTAGCAACGTGTGGTGTATGGCTAACAGCACCAGTCACTTCAATGTTTCCCTTGCCACGAAAACCACCATTGTTTGCTAGCGACAAAATGTCCTGCCGCAGATACCTTTGTATAGCAGTATCCTGTAAATGTGCAGCATCATACGAAGACGCACTTCCATCTTTGAAAGTGACTGTAACGTCATAAACTTCAACATCACCCATGCTATCATCAAGCAAAAACCGACCACCAGAAGCAACCTTCTTGATCATCTTGGTGATACGCATGTCATATTCTTTGCCATTACGGCAGAGATCTGCTAACTTCATACGAAAAAACCTCCCCTAATATTTAGAGGAGGTATAAAGTTAGTTAGATTCTTTACCAACATACTCGTGAGTCAAGGTGTAATGATGCCTATGTCGTTTGGTCAAGAGATAGTATCCTACAATCTTTTTACCATCATCACGCCAACCATACCCAATCAAGCTATCGTTAATATTTCCACAATCAGGTGTCTTATTAGTATGGAGGTAGTGATTAAATTTTTCATGCAGGTTGATCATTGGCAGTTTGTTGCTGACATATCTATATTATCACGAAATCCTCACAAATGGAGGGTTCTTTATAATATTTTAACGATCACCTGCTGCACGAACTTCTGAATTATGAACGTTAAACTCACCACCAGGGTAACGCTTCTTGAGTTTGTTGACGTTAGTTTCAATCACCTCATCGAAGGAAATATCAAGTGCCATTGTAGCTTGAGCAACATACCACATAACGTCACCCAACTCAATAATGAGATGCTCACGATTATCTTCGTTCCACGGTTTTCCTTGGAAGACCATTTTCTTAATGATCTCCAGGAACTCACCCCCTTCAGCATTAATTCCAACCCCAGCAGTAAGAAGTCTCTCAATATTGGCACCTTGTCTATCAAGAGCACCAATACGATCAGCAAAGTCAACGAAATTTGTAGAGCACTCTGAAGTAACTGCTGCCACAAATTCTTCATAGCGTTCAAATTGAATGGTCATGTTTAAATTACGAATTGGGAAAATTTGTCTAGTCTAGATTGCCTGTCAGAGATATCATCTAGGCGGTCCATGGTCTCTTCTTCGGGAGCATCAGAAGATAAGATATCACCTTCAGAGTCATCGACATTATACAGCTTCATTTTTGATCTGTCAATGCCTACAGTGAAGCGTCTGTAATAGGCAGCATCGTTATATCTGTTCTTGAGTTGCTTGATCATGATACGACCTGACTGCTCTAACTCTTCAGTAGATATGAGAGCAAGCATAAGATCGGCAGTAGCGGGAAGACCAAAAGATTCACTAGTATCTGTAAGGTCAACATCACTATTACCAAAACCACTCCTAGTAGTTTGAGTAGCAGTGACAACAGGTAGGTCATGTTCGACCGCCAGACCTCGTAACTCTTCCGCAATCGCTTTGACATAGGTGTAAGAGTTAACAATGTGTCCTTTGTATCGTGATGAAGCACAGATGTTTAGATAATCAACAAAGATTATGTTAGGTCTGAAGTCTTTCTTAAGTGAGAGATCACTCAACAATGACTTGAAGTGTCCAGAGTGTGCTGCAGCAGTAGGATACTCTTTGATAATCAATTTACCTTGAGACTTCCTACCAATCTCATTGACTCTACTTTTGAATATAGCTTCAGGCATCTCACCAATCTCTTGGATATTAACATTCAAAAGATTAGCATCGATACGTTCAGCAATCTTTTCTTCTGCCATCTCTAGTGTGATGTAGAGAACATTATATCCAATAGAAAGACATGCTGCTGCCATATGACACATGAATAGTGACTTACCCACACCTGTACCAGCAAGAGCAACGTTAAGTGTCTTGTTAGGAATACCACCCTTGGTGATTAGATTCAACTTGTCGATATCAAAGGGAATCTTATGCTCTTCAAGGTGATAATAGTCATATCTTTCGTCTACATTTTGAATGTAGTCGTGTCCGATGTGTTCATCAAACGATACTGCGAGAGCCTGCTGTAGGATACTTGGGATCGCATCCTTTGATACTTCCTGTTCACCCGATCCCTCTGCGATTTTGATAGATTCGAGGAGGGCGTTGTATACTGCCCTCTCCTGACACCATTTCTCCGTCGCATCGACCAACCACTTCGTCTCGATAAACTCTGTACCAAGCGAATTAATATACGATACAGTTTGCGTGTAAGTTTCTTCAGTAAGATCATTCCTTTGAGTTAGATTAATGATTAAGACTTCTTTAGTCGGATACTTGTCATACTTGTTAGAGAAATCTTGAATCTCCTCAAAGAGAACTCGCTCTGATGGTTCCTGAAAGTATTCACCTTTAATAAAGGGGACTACCTTACGAAAATACTCTTCATTACAAAGCAGGTTTCTTAATACAGAATGTTCAAGCTTCTCCGTCATCGTCTGCTCCATACAAGAACGTCTTCTGCGCCTGTTTATCTAGTTTGGCAAGAACTTCGGGTGTGAAATACTGCTCGGGATCTTTCAAGATTGCCTTTGCATAGACTTTCTTACCATCCATTTCGTATCGACCAGCAACATTCTTCCACAAACCCCCTGCCTCACCAAGTTCAAGCAATCCATAATATTTTTCTAGTCCACGCTCATCAAAGAACAATCTTGTTTCAATCTTGGAACCTTCTCTTGTCAGACGAGACTTTTTAGCCTCGCATTTGATAATGTTTCCGACGAGAGTCGTTCCATCTTTCTCCTTTTTCTTTCCGAGATAAACGATTGTAGAGGCGGAATATTTGAGACCACTACCTCCTCCCATTTCTTTTGTAGGGACATAAGAACCGATGACATCATAGGTGTGATTAGTAACTAACATAGGTATGTTAGCTTTGCCAAGTTTTAATGTAAGAATTCTGAAACAAGACTTAATCAATTGAGATTTTGTCATGTCACGAACTTGTTTGTCGTCCGCAGCATCTTGCACTTCTTTGTTGGTGGCTAGCATACCCAGAGAGTCTAACACAAACATGAGAGGTTTGCGTTCATCTTTAGGTGTTTCCATATATTTGTCAATGATCCTGACTGCCTGGGTCCTGAACTCCTCCACTGTATTAACAGGGAAGATTACCAGACGTTTAGAGTCGATGCCACGACACTCAATCATCTGCTTACTAATGGCAGACTCGGTTTCAAAATATAAGACGCCAGCGTCAGGATCAAGATCAAGGAAATTACGAACGACAGAAAGGCAAAAGAAAGTCTTTCCAGTCCCTGATTCTCCTGCAAGAGCAGTGATCTTATTGGAGGGAATACCTCCAAAAATGCTGCCACTAACCAGGGCATTAAAGATATAACTGCCAGTATCAACAAAAGTTTCAACGTCACCAGCAGCAATGCCATCAGATGCACGAGAAGCAAACTCATTCTTGGTGTCCTTGAGGATAGAAGATAAGAAGTCCATAATTAAAGAAATGATAGTAGTGAAATAGTTTTCTCGGAGTCCCAGCCAATACAGTTTAGCACATTCTTGAGAGGTTCATAGAATGATTTCTCAAACTGCATCTTATGATCGATATACTTTTCGATATTGAACTCTGTGGGTATTCTACCCATGAAGGAGATGGTATTCTCCATGATTGGATTGGGAGTTCTCAAATATAAGAACTTAATCTTCTCACCCTCTTGTATCAACGCATGTTTATTTTGAATCTTGTGTTTTTTCACGTAAAAATTATACAGAAGAGCACCCCTAACGTGAATAGGTGTACCTTTAGAATAGATATCAGTTCTTGACTGATACTTGGAGAGATTATTACAACCACGAGGGAAAGCAATATCCTGATACTCTTGGTTTTTTGTCTCTTCTCTTACTTCATCAATGAATTTAATCACATCATCATTGTCACCATTGATAATGATGGTATAAGCTTTCTTAAGTTTATCACGGAAGAATGCAGGGGTGGATGAACGTGCCGTTTCCATACCACAGATCTTCATCTTTGGTTCATTGTAACGAACACCCTCACTGTCCCAGACGTTGAGGATATATCGTTTCTTGGCGGTCCAGATGCCCTTGGAAGCGATGTTCTCCCGCTTCATCTTCATCTTCTGCGCGTATGCCCGAACATAAGTGGAGAGTTCTTGGTAAGAACTTTCAATAAACTTCTCAAATTCCACCTCACACACCTTGTTAAGGAACCCAACAATGACTTCATCATTTGCCTCTCGTCCCTTGAATACCTCCTGCACCAAAGGACCGAGGTTAAGATACATAGAATCGGTGTCGCAAGCAATAACGTAATCAATGTCATTTGTCTTCAGAATATTGTTTAAGTATTTGTTAGTCTTGTCACTGATCCAACGAATAGACAACTGACCAGACAAAGTAATTGCTTCGGCAATCTCTAATCGAAAGTATCGAAAGTGTTCGTTACCAATAGCACCATAAGCAGAGTTGAGTTGGATCTTCCTTGCCATCTGAATGTTGTTACAGCGAGAAATTTCTTTCTGTAATTCGACAGTAGGTGTCTTCTCATACTGCTGCTTGGCAGTAAGCATCTTCTTTTTATAGATGGTTCGTTCCTGATAGATCTTCTCCATCAGCTTGGGTAAGAAACCCTGGGTTTTTGTGTCATAATAGGTGCCATTAGGACACACTGTGACGCCCTCCAGGGAGCTTGTGTCTATTTCCTTGGCAAGTAGTTTCTCGACGTTTGCGCTAGGGTGACGGGTAGGTAGCAGCGTCTCTGGCGAGAGATTGTACTGCATAATGAGGTGAGGGTATAGGGAGTTGAGGTCAAAAGAGACAACCCAGTCATAGATCCCTGGAATAGGTTCCTTAACATACGCTCCAGCATACTTTGCATCCTTTTGTGATTTACGTTTAGGTGGAATAGCAATCTTCTGACGTGCAAGATACACATAGATGATGTTATCCCACATACGGACCTGTGAATACACATCCTCAAAATTTACTTTGGCATCATATGCCATGGTGACAGCTAGTTCTAGTAGTTTCATCTTGTCATCCAACCTGTCAACCAGGCGAACGTCAATGATGTTGTACTCTACAAACTTCTGCCAGTCTTTTGTATAGAACTCTTTGAAGGTGTCATATTCACTGTGGTCTAGTTTCTTCTGACCTAGTTCTACGAATGCAATATGATCTAGACGATAAGACTCTTGGTTGGTGTAAGTAAACTTACGATACAACTCAAGATAGTCTAGTGTTGCTACACCAGTGATGTCATAAGCAAGTTGCTCACGACCCTTGATAAAGATCCTACGTGGATAGATGTTCTTCCAAGGCGAGAGAAGCTTTGCTTCTTTCTCACCAAGGATACGCTCTATACGGCGGATGATATACGGCATATCGAACAGTTGTACGTTCCATCCAGTGATCACATCAGGGCAGTTTGCCTGCCAGTCATGAAGGAATCCTTTCAGCAGACCTTCCTCGGTCTGGAACTGTAGGTATTGCACGTCCTTCTCTGTGTTCATGAAGGGACGTGAACCATACACTGTGATCTTGCCCGTTGTAGAGTCTTTGATACTAATCAGAAGGATCTCCTGGTCAGCAGACTCGATGTCAGGGAAACCATTCTCGGCACCCGTCTCAATATCAAGAGTAAAGATACGAATCTGATTCATATCAAACTTCATGTCCTCATCAGGGTACGTCTCAAAGATGTACTGATTAAGGAAACGAGTTTGACCACAGATTTCATAGTCTTCTAGGTCTCGATGTGCTTCCATAAAGGATTTTGCATCCACGATAGAACCCTGTTGCACAGGGCGCACACTTCGACCGTCAAGTGTTTTCCATTCTTCCTTCACTCTAGAAGGAAGAAACAGTGTAGGATTAAACTTGACACGATCCTCAAAAGGCAGACCATGGTCATAGCCACGGACTAGGATCGTATTGCCTGTTTGCTCAACACTGGTGTAAAACTTCATTCAGATTTTGTTTCGTAAAAAAGCGATGCGGTTTTGCTATCAGGTTCAGCAATCAAAGTGATGTCTGAAGACCTGACCGCCAACTCACGGTCATCGGAAAAAGGTGGGAAGGTGGTGAGACCATCTTCCGTTACCTCACAGGGGTATTTTAGCACACAATCGGGATCCCCGAACTCAACACCAGGAATCTCTTCAACTTCGCTGACTATCCAGCGACTCTCAAACCGCAGGAGCTTCAGCATCAGTTACCTCCTCAACTGCTGGAACAAATCCAGTGTCAGCAGCTGCTGCCATCGCTTCCACCTGTGCTTGTTCTTGTGCTACTGCTTGCTCTACAGTTCTTGTATAAGCTTCTTCCAAACCAGGATCCACTGCTCCAACACATGTCACTGAAGAAAATGGAATTTTAAATTGTGTATCAATAGAGAATGGAAGCCACTTATTGAATCGAACTTGCACTTCTTGGTTGCCTGGGTTAGACCCTGGTTCTAGGTTCAAAGTGTAGGGTCGAATCATGATGAGACAAATAGGCTTACCCTCTTTGTCATCTCCTTCACGTACTTCCTGAAGGTCACAAATAAGACGTTCGTGTGAACCAGACAGGACTACGATTGCGTTTGCCATAATAGAAAAGTATTGAACTGCTTTATTTTAACACAAAAAAAGGGGGGTGTCAACTGGATTTTGCCAGTTACCCCCCGTGCGGCGACGATATGTCTTTATTTAGTAATGAGATATTCTTTTTCGTTTTGATATGGTTTAGTTTGACCAGACCAAAGTTTGTATCCTTGTATCATTTCAGGTATCAACCATTGATCCACTCGATAACAATACTGCCAGTTGACTGGTTGGACGCAATTTACCACAGCAACATTCCAGAAGGCTACCAAGTGAATAATTAATGATTTCATTCTAACAATAACTCTTTAATACCAGCAATGTCATAAACAATTTTTCTTTGATGCTCTGGAATATATTTGTTTAAGTGAACAACCAATAGACCATCTAGGAACGTAACCTCTCCAATTTTAACATCGTCTGCGAGTTGCCACGTATTAATAAAGGAACGCTTTGATACTCCACGGTGGAGATACTGGACATCAGGATCTCTTCTTGTATTTTTCGTGGCAACTTTGAGAATGTTTGATTCTGTAGATACTTCAATCTCTTCTGGTTTAAATCCAGCCAGAGCGATTTCAATAGTATACTTACTGGTGTCATGCTTGATTAAATTGTAAGGGGGGTAGTTTGTATTATGATTTGACATACTATCTAGACGATGAAAGATATCATCGAGCCCTACAAAGTGTGGGGAATATGAATCCCATGCAAACTTATCCATTAGTAACTCCTTTATTAGCGAGTGTTTTGTGTGGACCCCGAAGGCATCCAATACTATTTAACCAAGACACAAAAAAAGGTAGAGTGGTAAAACCCTACCTTTGAATTCGGATTATACTTCAGTCTTCTTACGACCGATATTGTATTTGGACTCTAGGATCCAATCGTCTTTATCTTTAAATGATAGCACCTTAATTTGATTGAGAGGAGCAATGTCTTCAATACGTTCTGCTTCGACTACAGATACGAGACCCCAGTCTGACAACAGTTGGGTAATACGATTCCTTCGTTGAACATCGTTGACAGTAAAGTTTGTTTTTTTGCCATCTAATGCAAACAACTCTTTAAAGTGGACGATATAATATCTACCCTGCTTGTGTAGAATATGACATGATTGATATAGCTTGCGTTCTTTTCTTGAAGCAACACCAATACGGGTTAGCGTCTCACGAACCTTCAGAAAATCGTCTGGTTCAGACAGACTAACTTCTACCATATCAGAAGGTTGCCATTGTACTTCAATTTCAGTGCTCATCTTGTTCCGCCTGTATCTAATAGTTTTGCTATTGTTTCAAGATCAGAATTCGTGAGAATTCTTAAAGCGGCAAGTGCTTTGTTATGGTTATATCCATAATATTGCTTCACCAAGTCAAGATGCTCAAGAGTTTCCTTCTTCGCCCAAGGAGCGAAACGCTTCCTAGGTTTCAAACTATTTATAAAAAAATCATATTGCATCTGCTTATCTAATTCAGGATGCATATTCATTTCATTGGCGTACAATATCGAATCAATATGATGTGACATGCACTTATTAATAATGAAGGGAGGATAACCTTTTACAGCTTCCTTATCTCCATGCAGTATATTTTTCTTCGACTGATTAATTGAATACAAATAATCAGTAAGTTTATAACTCATAATTTAGCAGTAACACTCATCACTTTTGCATTTGGATTGCGAGCAAGAGCAACTTCTCTTGCTTCTGAATAGTTACGTGCAATCACCTCTTCTTTAAAGACGGTGCCTGCTACGAATAGGGTGACTTCACACTTCATAATTAGTAAGGACTAGTTCCTTGCGAGCTGCTTGATCTGTATTATAACTCCCCACGCTCCTCATGGTATAAGTGTGTGCAAATTCTCCTACTGTCCACCCTTGGAACCGATCTTTGACCAGTTGAGACGAATTGTAAGATACAAGTTGAGGACAGATGAAGCGATCACAGTCACTAGCAAAGGTATCATGACAGAAGGACTTGTGCATATTCCCCCGCCGTCCATAGAGGTTATCTCTAATATCATATGGGGGGTCGAGATAGATGAAGGTATCTCGATTGTCGGTGAAGAGCTCTTCATAAGATAAGTTAGTAATTTTCCAGTTCTTAATCATCAACGAATAGTCTGGGAGTTTATCAATGCCTCGCATTGAGAAATTGCTCTCTGAAGCCTGCTTTGAGAAGGAACTGGATTCAGTGAGACCAGAAAAAGAGCACTTGTTAACAACGTAAAAAGCAACAGCACGAGATAAATTGGATGTCTGATCATCGTTTACTTTTCCTTTCGCTTGTTGGAATAATACTTTAGCTGATACTGGTTCACAATAACGTTGCTTCAGTTGTACCAACTGATCACGCATCTCTCTACCATTCTCCTGGAGTTCTCTCCAGAAGTTATAGAGTGGTTCATACAGATCATTCACCCAGATGTCTAGTTTTGGATAACGTTTACCAATCTCGATGGCAACAGAACCACCACCAAGAAATGGTTCACGATACTCGCTTACCAGGGAAAGGTCTGGGAGGTACTGGAACAGTTTGCTTACCGCCCTGCTCTTCCCTCCTGGGTATCTCAACGGCGTCTTCAGTGACTTCAAAGTTTTTGTCATTATATTTAAGGTACTCACGAAAGATCATTTTCATTTCACGTTCTGTCATACCACAATGAGCTGCAGCATGAGGTAGATTCATTGTAGCATAAAAGAGAGCTTCATTCGCTTCCTTTACGTTCTGGGGAGTTGTCTTCTTCATCGACATAGCCTGCGAATTCAAAATCTTCAATGTCACTTACAGAAACTTCATGTACACCACCAATCAGATACCAATGGTGACCTACACGTTCACCAAGATACTTCATCTGATCTGTATCAAAAAAGTTTTCACGCATTGCTGCCTGAATTTTTAAGTGTAGTAGTTCTTCTTTACTTGGTACTTTCATTAGATAATAATGTTCTTTTGAGGAGTAATTACTTTAGAAAACAATCCTTCATAAGATTGAGTCAAACTTTCATTCAATTCTGTTTGATACACCACATAGTTTTTGGGGATAGTCAAAGGAATTCCTTCTTTGGCAAGAGGAGACCAGGGAGCAAAGGACAGTTGTCCACGTTCCATAGGCACAGCAACAACAGCATTCTCTACAAGATAGCGTTCGTCATTCTCTTCTTTGATCTGGCAGATAACATCTTCGCCAGAGTACAGTCGCAGTAGTACAGTCATTTAAATTCGCATCCTAGCATAATTTCGGTTAAACATGCCAACAGGTTGATCTCCTGATCGGCAACAAAAGCAATTTGATACTGGTACTTGGCTAGAACCAGAACTGCTTCAGGTATAGATGATCCTTTAAGGTTAGCATAAAGGATATCATAAATTTTACGCATGACAATGTTTGGGTCATTGTCAGTATTTTCTACTACCCATCTTTTAATAGTAGTAAACTCCTTGTTCTTCATTGCTTTCACAAGGTCATCTAGTTTGATATCTGCGATATCACATAGGATATCTACATTGATCTCACCAGCAGCTGCATGTCTTTGACACTCATTGATCAAACGACGCCAGTCAGGGCTGTAACGCATGACTAACTTACCAATGACATCTTTGTCGAAGGTAACATTATTCTCTTTAAGAATCTTGGTCAGTCTTACATAAAACTGTCCCTGAATCTCTCGCTTGTCCTCATTCTTGATCCTAAAATCAACCACAGTGCATCGAGAATGCAGTGGTTCGATAATCTTATTAGGAAAGTTACAGGTAAAGATGAACCGACAGTTGCTATGGAACTCTTCGATAGCGGTCCTCAACGACAGCTGAACGTCGTTGGTGGTGTTGTCTGCCTCATCGATAATAACGACCTTGTGGGCGCTGCTAGAGGACAGAGAGACAGTGCTAGCAAATGTACGCACCTTCTGTCGGATGGTGTCTAGGAAGCGACCCTCGTCACTACCATTGATAACGATGTATGAGGCACCAATCTCCTCACACAATGCTTTCGCAACAGTGGTCTTGCCAATACCTGCACTACCAGGGAGTAGCAGGTTAGGGAGTTCACCCTGTTCGACAAAACCTTTGAACACGTTGAGAATGCTCGCAGGAAGAATACAGTCATCAATTGTATGAGGACGATACTCTTCCACCCATAAAAATTTCTTGTTCATCAAGGTTCAAGTGCAATAAAATACTTCAAGTCAAGACGTTGATGCTTCCACATGCTCACTAGTTTCTGGGAAACTTCTACATGATAATCACCGTTGTGAAGTCGGAGGTTATCCATCTTCATACAAAGATTATGAACGCCCGTAGAGTTACCAGTGACAGTCTGCTCGTATACATTGCTAGTAGCATCCTCTTTGTTGAAGAGTTTGATTGCGATGTTACGATCATCATCAGAAGTGAATGATAGATCGGGGAGACTGTATACCGTGCTAGCAGTCTTCAAAGCTTTGATGTCTTCAGCAGAAATATTAAACTCAATATCAGCGCCAGGGAATTTGACATTCTTTTCTGGTGCTGCCTTGAGAGTAATCTCTGGGTTAGAGAAATAGTAACGTGCCTTACGACCATTACCAATGATGTTGACATGCTGCTCGGCAAACTCCAGAACAGGAGAATCAAACAAACTCATGCCAGTCAGAAATTCTGACAGATCATAGATACCAAAGCTCTGTGGAAAAGTCTCTTCGCAATTGAACTCTGCAATAGAGTTCTCACCCACGCTAATAGTCTTCAGAGTATTACCCTCACGAATCATGATAGAACTATTGATTGTAGCAAAGTTCTTCAGGATTGCGTGAGTGTCATTAGATAAAATGAGTTTGCTCATTGAGAATATGTTTCAGTAATTTGAGATTTGTCAGAGAAGTGAAGGAGAAGAAGACCGTAGTGAAGGATCTTAATGATGTCACGACGGGCAGTTCCTTTCTTGTCATACCGCGAAGCATACTTCAGAATGTTAGAGCGACAAAATGCTTCTGCATCACCACAAGCTTCAATTAGATCTAACGTCTGAATTGCGTCATTGCCTGCTGAATAGTGTTGTCCATAGGTTCCAGTAATGTAGTCACGTAGCTCTTTGAGAAGAACTTCTTCATTATATTTTAAAGTCATGCTTGATAGATGTACCTCAATTGATTATGATAGCATCCATGTATGGATACGTCAAGTGGTTTACCATGTGTAATCTGCATTTTCATCAATTTTGCAATAGAGTTCAATAAACGACGTTTTAGTTTCTTCGTCAAAACGATTAGTACAGACTTCGATAGCTTTCATGCGACGTTTACCGAAGATCTCATAAGCTTGGACGATGTGAACCAAACGACGGGTGCTAATTACCTCATCAATACCACCATCTTTAAAAGTCTTGCGAATAATGTCAGCCCAGTCTACCAGTTTTCCAACAAACTGTGCATCATCACATAGTTTTAAAAGAATCTTGGACTCAATAGCAGGAGTAGGATACTCTTGCTCAAAAGTGACACAGAAACGCTCAAGGAATGCTTCGTTCAATACATTAGTACCAATGAAACGACCGTCATCACTACCTTTACCTTTAGTATTAGCAGTAGCAAGGATAGTAAACCCTTCTGTAGGTTGAATAAACTTACCAATCTTCTTTAAGAAGATACCTTTACCCTCAAGAATAGATTGGAGACAAAGAATTTTGTTGGATGCCAAATCGATTTCATCCAGAAGGAGAACAGCACCACGCTCAAGAGCTTCAATGACAGGACCATTGTGCCAGACAGTATTACCGTCAACCAAACGGAAACCGCCAATAAGATCATCTTCATCAGTTTCTACTGTGATATTGACACGGATGAGTTCTCTACCGAGTTGAGCACATGCTTGCTCGACACTGAACGTTTTGCCATTACCAGAAAGACCCGTGATAAACGTAGGATAAAAAATACGGGACTTAATAATTTTTTTAATATCAGCGAAATCACCAAACTGGATGAAGGAATCATCTTTTTCAGGAATAAGATTTAGTTCAATAGCAGGTTGTGCAGTGGGTGCCTGATAGGTTTGCTCTAGTTGCTCGGCAGTGAGACTCCACTTACCGTAACTAACTTTATACTTTTCAAGACGTTTGCAAATGGTAGGGTAGGAAACACCAAATTGATCAGCAGCTTTCAGAACTGCTTGACTATCAAACTCATTGCCATAGTTGTCAGCAAAAAACTCTTGGAGTGCGCTGGGATCGATGTTAGCGGAACGAGGCATTGTCTTTTTCGTTGATGAATTTATTATAGAACAGGAAACCCCCAAGACTAGGGGGCAGTGGACGGTTTGTCAGGCGACCATATCGACAAAGGAAGAAAGGATTTTCTTGTTCGTGGTCTTTGCTTTCAACATGCTCTTAAATGCTTTAGCAATCTGTGCTTTAGTAGCATCATCCTTGACTTCAAAGTCGGATGATTTATTAATTGAAGTAGATGCAATTAAGTACAGAGAATTGTATCCAAGTTGTTTCTTAAACACAAAGGACTTATCTTTCCTCCATTTTTTAAGAACATCATCAGCAGGTTGATTATATGTATTGCGATAAAGGTAAGAAAAATCATTACCAGTTAAGATTCGGAATCCAAGGAAGTTTACTTCAGGAAAATTGTGACATAAATTCTCAAGCAAAATGGTAGTGATGGAATCATTAAAATTAGATCCGCACCGTCTATAGACATGACCTGTCTTACGATCACGAAGACGAACATCACCATCAACAGCACGTTGACCCCAGTAAGTATACTCACTACCAGCACCAATAGTAACATTGTAGCTGATATTGTTTGACTCACCATCAGTCAAAATTACAGTGTTGATCTTCTGAACCCCAGTCATTTTTTTAAACATTGGGATAATTTCATGCATCACAATGATAGATTCATTGAGAGGTGTACCACTCAAGTCAATACCAGGAGGTGTAGAAACACCATAGGAGTTCATGAAGAAACCGATGCGAAAGATGTTGCGACACTGACTGTCAAAGTTCTTACTGTTTGAACGAGATGACAACAAATTCAGGAGAGAGAATCGTTTATGGAACATGAATTTATTTTCTTCACGAACGCATCTGTCCTGTACTGCATCTGGATCATAGTCATGCTCTTCAGGATCGAGAAAACGATTGTTCCATTCATAAGTGAAAGCATAGACCTCAAAAGGAATGTTTACCTTACGACAGAACATCACCAGAGACAACAATTGCTTGATTGTATCTTGCAAATAGTTTGCCATAGATCCAGACCAGTCAAGAATAAAGATCATTCCATGATTTTTACCATCAGGAATTACAGAAACTTTCTTGAATAGATCTTCATTGTACTTGTATGTGTGAAGCTTGGTACAATCAAGAACACCAGTACGTGCAGTTGATGTGCGAGCATGGGAGTCTGCTGCTTTCTTACATTCAAACTCTTTGACTAGGTAGTTGACTTCCTTCTGCGAGTCTTTTTTAAAGAGATCAAAACTATTGTCAGCAAATTCTAGAGGATTATCATAACGTTTGTGATCACGGCAACTGTAGTGAGCATCAATATGTTTTTGAAGCACTGCCTGGTCCACAATAATATTCTCAAGATTAATCTTTGGAATCTCTACGTATACAGGATCTCTAAAATATGGAGCAGTTTCAGTTAAGTCCTGTATGTTTTCATCAAACGAACGTTGTGTTTCAGCTCTATCACCACCAGCATTTCCACCAGCAGCAATGTTTTCATCTAACTGTTCTCCCTCATCATCACCATCTTGCTGTATGGATTGCCCCTGATCAGTAGTTTCAGTGTTGGATGGTTCTGTAGTATCTGAAGACTCAACTTTTTCTGTAGTACCTTGAGCAGTTGCATTTTGATTTGCATCAGCAATTTTTTCTTGCTGTGAATACTCATAAATTTTTTGACAAACAACAATGACTTCATCAAAAGTCTCACAGTTCTCTACCTCACGAACCAGCTCACGTTCTACTTCATTAAAAGGCATAACCGAAAAGGCACCAATCTTACAATGAAGATTAATACGATCGATAAAAGAAATGGTTTCTAGTTCTTCGTCCTTAATATTAAAGAAGTCATCGTTATCAAGTTCTTGATAACCTTTGAAGAAAGTTTTGGTAAGTCCAGGATACTTTCTCTTCATCAGTTTCTCGATACGAGAATCTTCAACCACGTTGACATAATCTTTAGGCACCTGTGCAACCTCTGCCCAGTCGATGTTAGGGGTATAGAGGGCATGACCTACCTCGTGTCCTACAAGCAGGTCATAGACGCTGTTAGAGGCGTTCCAGAGGGGTAGGGTGAGGACACGGGTGTCTACGTTGAAAGATGCAGTGGAGACCTTACGATGCTCAACCACCAGGTTCTCGGTGGCTAGCAGGCGAGCGAGGTTACCTTTGATTTCTGCGGTGTTCATCGGGTCTCTTGCGTTGATGCATATATTATATACAAAAAAAGAGGGTCCGAAGACCCTCCCTATGCCGCTTCGGAAAGTGTCTCCTGCATAATGCTGAAGTTCTTTTCTTTGATTGCGGTGAGTGTTCGGTCGAACTTTCCTTCCAAACTCTCCTTATGACTGATGACAAAGACGTTTGTGTTGTCATCAAAGTTACGTAGTATCCACCCAAGTTCTCCTGTACCATTGTTGTCAAGAGATCCGTCAAAGATCTCATCCAGGATCAAGATGTTAGTATCAACAGAATTCTTAAGTTTAGCAATAGAACGCCAAGTAAGCAGCAAAGCGATATCAATACGAGCTTTCTCTCCTTCCGAGAAAGACTCGTAGGAAAAGATATCCCTGAACCTTGACTTGATGGTTTCTTCAAAACTATCATTTAGTGCGAAGTTAATATAGAAGTCCATGTTCTGCAGATACTGATTGATGAGTTTATTCATCACTGGTAGATACCTTTTAATGATTCTGGTTTTGATACCATTATCTTTAAGTAGTTGTCCAGCTGCAAGTAAAGTGTTTCGTTCTTTCTTGACAACAGCAATCTGTTTTTTCAGATCATCATGTTCCTTCTCTAGATATTTTAACTTCTCATACTCTTCAGACTTATCATCCTTGGAATTTTGTAATGTTTCTACATCCAAAAAGAGTTGCTTGACGTTCTTATGGATACGATTAACAGTAGCATTATACCCAGCAATCTGCTGTTGAATGCCATTCATTTCTTGATTTTTTACAGTGTACTGCTGGTCTCTTGCCTGCTCGTCTTCAATGTTAGAATGAATCTCTTCGATTGCCGAGACAAGTTCTTTATACTTTGAGGTAATCTCACTAGTCTTTTGTTCTTTCAACTCATGTGTGATTGACTGACTACACGTAGGACATGTATCATTCTTTGCAAAAAATTCGTGCTGTTTCTTATAACTAGAAAACTTGTTTGTTAGTTTTCCTTTCAAGTTATTTAAAGTTATCAATTTTTTATTTGCTGCTGAAAGACTTTTCATATCTTCACAAAGTCTTTCAGATTCTTCACATAGTGTAGATACAGATCGTTGACAGGTTTCTTCTTCCACCAACAACTCTTCAATACGTGATTGTTTCTCTTTGATATTTGCTTCGTCACGAGTAGATAATTGTTCAATCATCTGACGTTGCATAGAAATCTTTTGCTCCGCCATGTCAACACTGTAGTCAACATCACGCATCTCTTCGTTAGAAGTTTTCATCTTATCTTTCAGTGCTGTGTTCATCACAGAAAAGATCTGAATGTCCAAGATGTCTTCAATAATTTCTCTACGTTGTGCTAGAGGTAATCTCATAAACGGAACGAACGTGGACGAACCTAGCACAACAATTTGTGTGAAGGACTTATAGTTCATCTTCAGAATCGTTTGCTCCAGATGTTTCTGATAGTCAGAGACATTACTGGATTGATCTAGCATAGATCCGTTTTGCCAGATCTCAAACACACCTGGCTTGATGCCACGTTTAACAAGAAATTTATTTGGTCCTGTAGTAAATTCAATCTCAACTAGACAATCTTTTTCGTTAACACTGTTGACCAGCATTGGTTTGTTGACCTTACGAAAAGGTTTGCCAAACAAAGAAAAGGTAAGAGCATCCAAGATGGTACTCTTACCAGCTCCGTTAGTACCAATAATAAGGTTAGTCTTACTAGCGGTCAGATCAACTTCAGTATATGTGTTGCCAGTAGAAAGAAAATTCTTCCAGCGAACTTTTTCAAACGTAATCATGTTAAGTCGTCAGGTGGTATGATGAAGTCGTCTATAGTGATTATAGCATATCTCTGCTCTCGCTGCTCGCAAGCGAAAACAATTAGTTGTTTTTCAATTTGAATCATCTGCAATTCCAGTTGAGATGCTGAATCAGATAGTTGTTCAGCATATCTTTCACAGTCGTCTCTATCATCAAAGATAGGAATGACATGATCTCCTGTGTCTTTATCGACAACAGAGAAAACTCCTTCTGGCAAGTCTTTGAGAGTTAAGATGAAAGACATCAAACCATTTCACAGCTCTCAATATATAGCGATCTCATAAGTTTCTTAAGGTCAGATTTCTCTACGGACATTTCTACCTCATCGATATACTCGTTAAGTAATGTCAGTGTATCTTTGACTTCTAGATTAGGTTCTTCTACAGTATCTTCATCAACTAAAGTCTCTACAATTTTGATATCATGAGCGCCAGAGTTATACAACTGGTCAATCATTTTTTCAAATTTGTAATAGTCACGCCTCTCTTCAACAATGACTTTAATAAAAGTATCCTTAAACTGGGTGTAGTCTAGAACCATGTCCTTATCTACATCGTTATAGTAGATCTTTTTAAAGATGTCATAAGGATTTTTTACCATACGCAGTTTATTAGATGCTGGTTCGTAAAGATGAAACCCTCTAGTGTCAGCGTAGTCATTCCAGAACATCTGGTAAGGATTGCCAAGGTATGTGATGTTACCCTTGCTTGACTTGTGATGGAAATGTCCCGAATAGACCTGCTTAAAATTCTTATAGATCTTGGGATCCATGCCATGCTCCATCTTCATGCCTGGAGTCATTTCAAACCCATCAAGCTCAAGATGTCCCATGACTATTTCTGCATCTGTATTTTTGAGATGCTCCATTGTCGCTTCTTCGTTCTCCCTATTGATCCAAGGGACAAAACAAATTTTCGTACCCTCAATAGTAACAGTACAAGTCTCATCGTAGACACGAATATTATCATAGTCACCTAGCAACAGATCAGGAGAGTTGATAGCGTTTGTATTCTTGTAGTAGACACAGTGATTACCCAGAATGGTATGGACTGTGATGCCCATCTCATTCAGTCTATCGAAGTAGTGAGTACGAATTCGATTCCAGACATTGAAGTCAATGGTTTTACGGTTATCAAACGTATCACCTAGGTCAATGATCTCTGTAATACCTTTCTTCTCTAGCGTAGGGAAGAACACATCATCATAAAACTTAAGGAAGTAATTCCAGAATACCAGAGAACCTTTACGACCATCCAAATGTTGATCTGTAATAAGTGCTACTGTCATCGGTTCATTCTCGTCTCAATGTTTTCTTTAATACTACCCATGTCAGAGTAGGAAGCATTCATCCCTGCCATGTCACCATCATACGTATCAGTGTGCATGATCTCCTGGTGACCAGACTTCTCTAGGATCTTACTCTTGATCTCTAGTTGACGCTTCTCTTTTTGAATCCTACGAAGGAAAGCATAATAGATAATTTGAGTGAAGTAAGCAAACGGGTTAGAAGACTTCTCTGGATTGAAGTTGTCAATATACTGTAGGCAATTCTCAATGCCGTCACAGATCATGTCCTCACGAAACATGTAGTTGACAAAGTTTGGTTTGTATGATAGGTGTGTAGCGATCTTAAGGAAACACTCACCAACATAATTGGGGACGATAGGTCTACTGTCTCCAGCATCCTTTGCTCTATTAACACGAAACTTATAGGCAACAAGGGCTTCCAAAAACTCTTTGTTATTTACATAGTATTCGGTTTTTGGCTTTCTTACCATAATTTTCTGTTTGCTTTTACTAGTATACTACAAATTTGTTTTGGTGTCAAGTCAATAGTTTTCCACAGGGGCTTGACAAATACACCTAACACCTATAGAATAACTCTGTTAAGGGTTACAGAGACATACTAGCTTCTATTAAATAGATCTTCTAATTTACTTTTTTGATCTGTTACTGATCCTAGATACCCCATTTCTTTTGACATCTTATCTGTAGGTACATCATCATCTTCTCTAGATAAGTGACTGGTATAGAATCCTTTTATCTTCTTATCCATTTCAGTAATGGTTACTACTTGTTCCATTTTTAGAACGTATAGTTCTTCATAAGAAGACATCACCCAGTCACTTAATGAGAATCCTTCCACAAGCCTACCACTTTTCTTTTGAGTGGCACGAATAACCAGCAAGGGTTTTTCCACAAGTAAACATTCTTCTTCAGTCAAGTAACATACTTTAGCAAGTAGTTCCTCATTTGATGTTAGCTTTAACGTTGCATAAAATTCTTCTTCCATTCTTTACCTTAAGTCTATGTTTATAGTTTCGTACTTAAAGTTCTCTTCTTGATATATTGCAATCCTTTCAATAAGATGTTTTAAAGTATAGTTATAGTTACGCCCAGAGATATCATCAGCGATATCATACAAGGTAGCAATATCTTTTCCATCTCCTTTACGTAGAACTCTACCAATAGATTGTAGGTTTCTAACTCTGGATTTGGAGGGAGAAGCAAATACGATGTTATGTAATTTTTTAATGTTGATGCCTGTGGAAAACGTACCGTAAGATGCGATAATGACAGCGTTGGATTCGCATTCTGTGATTGCTCTTACTTGTTCTCTATCTTCGGTATCAGTACCACCATGAACGAAGAATACAGATCTGTCGTTACTGATGTAATTATTTATTAACTCATACAAAGGTTCACCATGTTTTTCCACATAGTTAAACAAAACTAATGTGTTACCTTCTATGTCGTTAACAATATTTTTAATCAAGTTGTTTCGCTTTTCATGTGTTACAATGTACTCCATCTCCTCATGAAAGTCAGCGAAGTATTTGTAGTCATGCTTACAGACTAGGATTTTAATTCGCAAGCTGGAAAGGAACCCTTTCTTAATGAGAGTATCTGTCTTTGTAACCTGTTCACATGCACCAAACAATCCTTCCAAAACCCACTTATGAGTTTTGCTACCGTCAAGTGTACCCGTGAACCCAAAACGATACTTTGCGTTGTGGAGTTTGGTGAGGATACCTGTGAGGGACTTTGCCTTAAATAAGTGTGCTTCATCTCCGATAACACAATCAATGTCATCAAAGTATCTTTTCGGAAACTTGTAGATTGACTGCCATGTTGAGATGACAACTGGTTTGTCAGTATTCTTATCTTTGCCTGAATATATGGTGTGACAGAACTCATCTGCATTCCATCCATAGTCTTTAAAATCCTTTATCATTTGTTCTACCAAAGAAGTCGTAGGCACGATCAGTAGAATCTTCTTATCAGCCGCTGCGTAGTAACGAACGATGGAATAAATCATAAGGGATTTGCCAGATCCTGTTGGAGACAGGAACAAACCTCTGTTATTTTTGAGAGCCTTATACACAGTCATGTACTGGTAGTCTCTTGGTTTGTACTTGCAGATATGTTTCATCCAATCTGCAACAGCAGGTGGAGAAACGAAATCGTTACTTACCTCTACTTCCCCGTACCAATCATTGTTCTCAAATTTAATACCATATTCTCTTTCTCTACACCACTCTTTCAAGTGAGGTAAGAGACCATGATACAGTTCACCTGTACCAGGAGAATACAGATGGATCATACCATCCCAATATCTAAATCTTGGTTGGCGTTTTAGAAACTTTGCCTCTGGCAATTCAAAAGAAAAGTAGTCTGCCAACTCACGATGGACGTGAGGCTCTGATGAGATCTGTAGATAGACCTCATTCTTTTTCTTGACAACTAGATGTGACATTAGTTTCCATTAATAAATTTTTCCCATTCAATAGCACTTTTGATCTGAAACCCACGGTTAGAGATTTGTTTCATAACATGATCGAGAAAGTAAAGCATCTGATCAATGTACTTGACTTTTGCTTCTGTGTTAATAAGTTCATCATCTGACTCCAGATAGACTTTCATCTTCTCTGATGTTTTGATGTGAGTACCAAAAGGTTTTTCTGCGTATGTTTTAGCGTCAGCTTCACCGCCATAATATTCTCTCTTATCTCTTAAGAGTTTACGATGTTCAAACTCTAATGAAGTTTTAATTTGAGAAAGATCTGTGTAATGATTCAGATATTTATTGTGCTGGAAAGGAATCTCCAACGCAAGTCGTGCTAGATCTTCGGAGTATTGTTTGTTCTTAAATTGAAAATCGATTTGTGTATCCTTGGTCCACTCTTCCTTAATTTTTTGGAAGCGTTGATGTAATGAACTAAAATTCATAGAGGTTGTAATCCTAAATCACATACTGTATAACGTGTGTATTTGAAAGTAACGTTAGCTGTAAAGAACTCAACTTCTCCCACTGAAAAATCAAATGGAATACTAGTAAGTTGCACTGGCATTAATCGTTCAAATCTTACACTATATTTTGGATTGAAGTTAGACGTTAGTATCTGTAGAATACCATCAGAGTATCCTTCTCCTTCTCCATCAAATGATTCTGAATTACCATTGTCTCTGATCCAGTTCCATACAGTCATGTAGTTGGATAGATCTTCGTCAATAATAAACCGAACCGTTAGATCACTGTATTCTACACCACCACCAGGAATAATGGGTACACCTCTAAAGGGTGTTGCCACTTCAATAGTTGGCATAGAAACATCTGGAATACTAGCTGATTGACAGAAAAAATCAACACCACCAAATCTTTCTAGGGTAAATTTAAACCCTGTAGGTGTTAAGAAATTTCTGTTTTGCGGTAATTTTTTGTACCAATCAGCAGACATGTCAGCATCCCAAGCACTACTATTTAGCAGTCATTAAAGACTGTACCTACGGTAGAACCTAGACTGGAACCTGCTTTTTGACCGAGGAGTAGAGCCCATCCACCAGCCAACCATCCTACATATGGAATACTCATAGCAGCAGGAACAGCAACACCAGCAGCGATAGCACTACCTGCCATTGCACCCTGGGACCGTGCGCCAGCGTCCGCCACTAAACACTCTTCTTCTCGGGCAGTCAACTTTCCCTCGCCGTCTACAGCGCCTCCTACCCCCATATTACGGGTGCCTTCCATAGTGAATTGATCACGACGGAACTCGCGGCGCATTTCAACTTGCTGACCACCAAAAAATCCTTTCTTACTTTTATTGAGGTCTAATGCTTTTTGTGACTCTAGAACTTTAGGATCGTTTGCACGATACTCAATCTCATATCCATCCTTACCAGCTTTAATTCTGTATGACGAATAATCTCCACGAGGGATATTGATTGTAGGTACTTGTGGAACTTGTGGTTTTTCTGGTCTGTGAATTACATAACCTAACAAACCAATGTGTGCCAAGGCAAAGAGTCCACCTAGTGTCAACGCAATCGTTTTGACTGGTGACTTGCTCGGTACTTGCTCGGTAACTTTTTCGATTTGTTTTGGTTTATTCTGTTCTTTCTGTGCTGCTGCTTGTTCTCTTTTCGCAGCTGCCTCATCTAGGGATGGCATAATAACCCCATGGTATAGTCTTTAATTATTTAGACAAAAAAAGACCCCCCTTGAAGGGAGGTCTGTAAGAAACCTGGTGATGAATCACATGAGGTTGATAACTTGTACTCTTCTGTAGTACATGTTGGCGTTTGCCGAAAGTGTTTCGCCATCTGGAGTACCATTGTAGGTTCCGTTGGTGGTGACGAAAGGATTGCTGACCATGCCGTAACGAGTCTTGAAACCAATTTTTGGTTGGAAGGTGTCAGGGTCGATCGAGCGAACCATTTGGAGGGGAACGTAAGGACAGTAGAATAGTCCTGCGTCATAAGGGCTAGTACCTTTGTATCCGATGACGTAGTAGTGCTTGTCGGAAAGGTTAGCAGCATAAGGATCGACGTAGACCTTGATGCGACCGTTGATTGTGCCAACCGAAAGGTTGCCAGTGTCATCAACATCACCGATGGAAGGACCACCAGCACCAGTTAGACCAGAGGAGTAGTCAAGGACGCCTGCCATTGCTAGGGCACTTGCAACGTCTGCAGAACAGATGAGGAAGTTGCCTTTGCCACGACGAGTCTCTTGAGCAATTGCGTTAGCATCGCGCTCAATCTGGAATAGAAGTCCTTTGAACTTCTCAACTGACCATCTGCCGTTGGAGTCAACGTCTAGGTCAAAGATACCTGCGTTAGCAACGTTGTTTTGAGCACCGACTTTAGCAACCTGATATACTGTACGTACAACTTCACGGTTGATTTCTGCAAGGACTTCACTGGACAAGATGTTAGCAAGTTCTTGCTCTGCATCTAGACCATGAATAGCCTTGAGGTCTTGTGCTAGTTCCAAGGTGTATTCTGCTTTCAAAGCTCTGGACTTTGCAGTCACAGAAGTCTTCTCAATGCTGAATGACATCTCACGGAACAGACGGGAAGCTTCGCCCATCTTCTCCAAGTTCTCACGGCTCATGCCACGACCTACTTCGTAGGTTCCAGGTGAGGAGTCGTTAAGAAGTGCAGGGTTGTTACCCTCTGAATCGCCACCGACACCAGCGCCAGTTCTAGGTGTATAAGCACCAGCTGTTGCGTCATGTGCTGTGGAGAATGCACTGTCAGGCTCGTTGAACAAGGCTTCTTCGCCGCCTTGGTTCTCGTAGCGTGAGCGCATTGCGAAGATTAGTCCAGTAGGACCGCTCATTGGTTGGACGCCACAAACGTCATATGCCATTAGGTTAGGCATTGCACGACGGACGAGGCTGATAAGTACAGGGTCGAAACCTGCAAGACCAGCGGTGTTAGCGTTGCCGAGTGCGCTGCCAGAAGGAGAAACAGTACCAGCGCCAAGGCTGTTAACTGCAACTTCGTTTAGCATACCGCGCTCTTCGCGCATAAATCTTTCTTGGTTCTCCAGGAGGACAGATGTGACAGCTTTCTTGTAACGGTTATCGATAGGCGAGGAGCCTTCGTGACCAAGAACAGGTGCCCACTTTTCCTGAAGATGTTCTGCGTTAAACATTTTCTTTATTGGATTAGGGAGTTAAATTATTATGAGTTCCAGCGACTGATAGCATTGAGGTATGCCGCCATTGCTGGGGTTACTTCTCCGCCTTCAACTGGTGCTTCATCAGTAGCTTCTGCTGCAGGTGTAGCAGGGTTTGCTGGGAAGTATGATTCGCGGAGGGTCTTAACCTTCTCTGCAAACTTCTCTTCCGACTCAAACTCTACGCCTTCTGCTAGAGATGCCAACTTGTCTTTTTGAGTGTCTACCAAACCTTCTGAAACGATGTTCAGAATTACAGTTTTTGCAGACTCATCTAGACGACCTTGAAGTTTCACGTTGCGCTCAATCTGTTCGTTGAGGCTGTCTTCCATCTTACGAATATCTTCAG